>Ga0070749_10001347_pt1 | contig 16640 bp, 21 predicted proteins | sample VirMetDEL_Nov_18_FD_75180 | JGI IMG/M metagenome (GOLD analysis project Ga0070749, IMG submission 75180) | Aqueous microbial communities from the Delaware River and Bay under freshwater to marine salinity gradient to study organic matter... | ecosystem: Environmental > Aquatic > Marine >...
CTTGTATTGTGCGTCCCAGAAAAATTAAATAATAATTTAATTTTTCTGGGACGCACAATACAAGATTAAAAACCAAAATTTGAAAGCAGGTTTTGGGAAGGGGTATCATAACAAACAACCAAGAAATCATCAAACTCCTGCATCCCCGTGCAACTAAACGCAACCAACCAAGAAATCATCAAACACAATGTCTGGGGCGTTGGCGCACGCCAAATTCCTGAACAACAAGTGCAGGGAGCTCGGTGAGACCATTAAAGAGCTTAGATCACAAAACAAGGCCAAGGATCGTGAAATCGCAAAACTACTGATCAGCGCTGGGGAACGCGACCAAGAAATCCTCAAACTAACCAAACAGGTTGAGGATCTGGAAGATGAAAATATGCAACTACGGGAACAGGTACAATGCCAGCCGTGTAGTGGGGATGACCAAGAAACCATCAAACAACTCCAAGAACAACTATTCACACGGGACCAAGAAATCATCAACCTCAAAAGCGTACAAACTGACCAACAACTCCAAGAAAAGATCAAAGAACTGGAAACACAGATCGCCATACTACAAGTACATAATGGGCGCGTACCACAAGCCAGATCCGTAGATCCTGCAAACCAATGTGAATGCAGGGTCTGGGCCAGTGGTAATAAGGGTGCTGTTAATTCAAGATTGCGCATTGGCGGGGAGGTCATCAAACGGGATTCGCGTTGTAGCGCAAAACACAAAACAACAATTGAGGTTGATGGACAAAAAAGGTCTGTTTGCAAATCGCACGTAAAAAAGATTGAGGCCGGAACACACGGGTATGGATATTTTGACAGCGATCTGGATAAGGACTACATCAATCAATATGACAAGGATGGTAATTTTACCAAAAAACAATGGTTTGACATTGACAAGGATGGTAATCCATTTAACGCAGTTAAGATTGCACAACAACTACAAGCGGAAAACAAAAAGAAAAAGTCCCCTGTAAAAATGGCAGAAGATCTTGATCTTGAAGTGTTGGAAGCGCTACTACTCAAAAAGCGCAAGGAAGCGGGACTTGTACAATAAATAAAACAAAACAAAACAAATATAACAATTTTTTTTATGTACATCTATATATGATTGTACATCAATTGTTTGGATTTCTTGGAGATAAAATAATGTCAAAGATGTTTGCGGATAATCAATGCAAGGTTAAACAATTTTGCTCTAACAATAATTATGAATATAAATTATGGTCTCCAGATGATGAAGATGATTTATTTGTTGGATATGAAAAATATAAACCATTATATGATTCTGTACGTTTTTCAATTATGAAGGTTGATATTATTAGATTTATTGTATTACATAAATATGGTGGTGTATATCTTGATTTAGATATAGAACCTGTTATTGATAAATTAAAACCATATACATTTGCGTCTAATATAAAAATGATTAAGAATCGTAAATTATATGAAATAGAGATATTACAATCGTGCAAGGATAATCCAATACTATTACAATATTTAGATTATGTAATAACACAGGTGCAGGAAAAGGATAAAATAGATGTATATAAGGATTGGAAATGGAGATACATAATGCACACCACAGGTCCTTGTTGTTTTACAAGGTTTATCAAAAAGAAAAATATATCAATTCAAGAATATAAGACAAATCATTGTTTTGTAGATGTTAAAAAGAAAGTAAGTGAATTCAATATTGTTGGAGATGAAGATTTTATATCACATCCAAGTGTTTCGTGGTTAAAGGATATCCTTTAAGTATATATTATTTTTTGAGGAGTCATAACTACTCCTGTTTAGATGGACATTTTGAATACTTTATTTTTTTGTTTTGACAAAATCCATTTCAAAAATTTTTTGTATATATTTTTTTTCATTTTGTTTTTTAAACTTGCAAAATTATCCACTAATTATGATAACCTTTTTAACTTGATTTCATTTACTTTTGATGTATGTTGATAGCAATATTCAGGATATTTGTCTAACATATACTTGACACATTGTATTTCATTATCTATTCTATTGGTGTTTTTAATACCGCCTAAACCACCAACTATTGTTTTATATGTTGTTTTGCAATATACATCATTAAATCTAATTAACCCTGCATCTTTCATATAATATAATATACTTCTTTCATAATCTTGTTTATATGTATTATTTACATTTAATGATGCATCCTTTCTAACTATAATACCATATAATACACCAAGTATAAATCTAAAATCTTTTGAATATCCTTCTTTATGATACATAAGACTATCTGTTGGAGAAACACCAAATATATATAGATTTTCTTTTTTCAATATATCAAATCCATATTTAAAAAAGGATTGTAAATCAATACTTTCTTTACCTTTACAAACATCCCGTATATCATCCTCAATTAATACAACCTCTGTACCTTCGTCATAATATTCATTTAATATATAATTCAAACGCAGGTGTAATTGAAATATATCAGTTTGTATAATATTTGCATCAGGCATCATATTTTGATAGTTTGTTTTTTCATCTTTATCAGCAACAAATATATCTATATCATCAAATGTAAATCCATTATTTAATAACAATGGTATTGTTTTTTTAATAATTAAACTTTGACGTTTATATGAAGGAATTGCGATCCGCATTATAATGTAATAAATAAATTAAATGTGTAAAAAAAACGAACGTCATTTTGCACGCATTATTAGATTATTTTTTTATTAAAATAAATTAATTTACCAAAATTTGAAACTTGTATTATTTTTTTTATTATAAAATAGAAAAAGGGTGGATTAAAAGTAAGCAGTAAATAAAAAAGTAATATGAGTAGTTTTCAAAAGACTTTCCTTGAACGTTTTGATGATCTATTGAATTTATTTGATGATAGTGGTAAAACGTATATCCGTGAAAAATATGAAAAAGAACAAAAGGCAGTTGCAATTCAAGAAGAAGAATTCGCTGGACGTCAAAAGATGAAAAAGTATATTGATAATATCAAACTAACCGCACCGAGTAAAACACTGCATATGTTGATGACCTTACAAAGTGAAATTGATTGGTTATATGGTCAGGGACAAATCAGTGATATGGCGTTTGATAAATTGAATAATCTTGTTGCAAATGTTGATGATGATAATAACCTTTTTACCAGATTCACAGAATTGATGGATATTTGTAATTATTGTGAATCAAAACCTGCACCAAGAATGAAAGAATGTGTTAAACAAGAACTAACAGAGGCTGAAAAGTTGCGTCGTGCAAATGATCCAAAGTATCCTTGTTGGACACAATGCAAGAAGTGTCATAGAGTAATGACCACAAAATATCATAACTCTGGACACTCTAAATCAAAGGTATGTGGTCAAATAGTCACCACAAAGATGGTTTCATTGAATAACAATAAGTTTTATACTCACGAGGATTCAGTAAAACAAGCTAAACTAATTGATCCTCAAAATTTCAATGCATCCAGTGATCAAATTGATTGGGGGGATGCAAATAAGTTGGAGAAAAAAATGGATCAGTAATTATGAAAAATCTATCACAAATGTACCTTTATTGATTTGTAATGTTTTAATCTTTTGACCTTTATCAATATTTCTTGATGATCTTGGTCGTCCAATTTGTGTCATTAAATTATCTTGTTGATATACTTTTTTCGCTGCATCATTTTTTGGTTTTAATACATTCCAGTAATAACTACGCATCTTTTCTTTTTTTATTTCCATCCTTTCATCTGGAGTTTTACCATTTAATATTTCTTGCTTATTTTTTTCATTATGTGGTCTTATAACATTTATGTAATATTTTTTTTGTGATCTTATTCTACCTGCCTGTCTTTCTTCTTCCGTTGCATACGTCATTGAATTATATGATATTTTATTTTTTAACTTTATACGCTTTTGAGCGTTAAGTCCATAATAATATATTATATTTATTTATAAAATGTTTATACATAAGTCGCATAGTAAAACTGATTTGATTGATTTAATTAATGATTTAAATATTGATATTACACATTCACATCAAGATAATAAGAGAACTATACAAGATAAAATTATCGCATATTTAAAAGATAAAAAGTCATCACAAATAGTGGATAATTTTTACAACATAAAAAATGTAGATGGTTTAATCCAATACTTGAAAAATAAAAATCCAAAAAAAGTGTTAAGCATCAAAGAAAAAAATAATGTAATGTTAATTGCAAAACATATCATCGCATATTGCAAAGATAATTATAATATAAACAATTCTAAATATGATACATTACAAGAATTGAAAGATGATATGGATTTCATAAAACAATTTGGAGATATACCATCAGTAAGAAGATGTTGTAAGTTAATGAATCTTGATATTAAATTTCCAAAGATCACATTCGTACCATATATATCACCAAAGGTGCAAAAAGAATTAAACGATAAAAAAATAACAATACAATCTAATTATCAAATACTAACGATCCGCAAAGGGACACAGGATAATCCAATTATCGTTTATTTTGATTAAATTTAAGTTAAGTTAAAAATAATATTTACACCAAAATTTGAAACTTGATTTAATTTATTCAATTAAAAAACAAATACAACATATAAATACTGCAAAAGATGAACCCGACACTCATTTCTGGATTTGAGGATATCATCACACACATCAAACAACAGGAGCAAAGGATTATGGCTCTTGAACAGGAGAACAAACAACTCAAACAAAATAATGAACGTATGAATTCATATTTACAATCAAGGGAAATTAAGTATTGTGAAAAATGTATGAAGTATTTTGATGATTATGAACTACTCCAAAATGATGAAGGTTGTTATATTTGTGAAGGTTGTAATGATGAAGTAAAAAAAAATAAATACGACGGAGATGATTGGGCGTGGGGATATGGATATACCTGCAAGGACGGAGAATATCGTATTAATATGGCGGGAGGTGGAGACCATTGGGAAGATTATGTAATCAATAAGAATGGTTGTTTCATTGATAACAAAAACGGAAAAAATAAGGTGAAAACATTTATTAGTTGTCCAAATGGTAATTATATAAAGGTCATCCATTTCGGTGAAGATTATGAACTTGATGAGGGTGAAACCGATATGTTTGATATGGTAAAAGAATGTTATGAAGAAGAAATTATGGATTATTGTAATGATTTTGTTGATGATGAAGATGATGGTAAAGAACTTAAATCTTATAGCGGTGTTTGGAAGAAAACAGAGGGTGTATGGCTCGGAGGTTGGGGTAATTAAATTACATCATCATTAGGTATTAATGTTTCAGTTTGATTATCAATATCTTTATCAATTTCCTTTTGTAATGGTTTCTGTGGTTTCTCTGGTTTATTTTTTTTTGTTGGACTTTTTTTTGCATCTTCATTATCACTATCATTATTATTATCCGGTGGTGGTGATCTTTCACAATCAAAGATATAACATTTATCACTGCAACCAATCCTGCACCTGCAAGCACAACGCGATTTCCATATTATCATTAATAATCCACCAACACTCCCGAGTATCAATGCAGTTGCACCAGCGAACTGATCAATTGTAAAATCTTCCATTCTACCGAATACCATTTTATTTTAGAAATATATTTTAAATTAAAAGATATATTTGTTAATTATATATTATGGACGACAAGTATGTGATTATGGATAACAATAGAGAGATTGAAAAAAAACCAATAGAGGAAGTATTAGAATTATGTAAATCATTAAATGATGATATACAAACCATAAAAAAAGATTTGTACCATATTAAAACGTATATTCGTAAAGTTGAAATACGTGAAGGTATAAAAGATGATACATCACAAAAAGATACCGCATCGCGAAGTTGGTTTTGGTAAAATTAAAATGTTTTTATATATAAATGGATGAAATAACTATTCTGGTCCCAACGTATAACAGACATCGCTTTTTACCATTGTTTCTTATGAATATTAAGAATCAAACATATCCTGCTGATAAATTGAAAATAATTATTGATGATGATGGAGATGATAAATTCATTAAAGATATAGATGCAGTTAAACAACATATATATCCTGTGCAATTGACATATATATCAAATAAACAAAGAAGGTCTATTGGTAAAAAAAGGAACCAATTAGTTAAGGCTTGTAAGACAAAGATATTCTGTTTTATGGATGATGATGATCTATATTTTCCGTCATATATACAGCATTCATATGATACATTAAAATCAGGTAAATATGGTTGTGTTGGTACTGATTGTATGTTGTTTTGTATGACAGATAATGATTTTGATATTCACGCAATTAATTGTGGTGGTCAAGTAAGGCAGATACACGAGGCAACGATTATGGGTACTAAAAAATGGTTTGGAGCAAGTACAGGTTTCGCAACAAAAGGTACAGGTGAAGGTAAAAAGATATTTGATGGTTTTGAAAAGCAAGTTGCATTCACAGATATACAACAATGTATGATGTGTATCCAACATAACACGAACACTGTGAATAAATTACAATTCGCAAAAGATGATAATAAAATTGATATTCAAATCACAGATGATATAAAAAATATTTTACGAAGTATTTTGAATTAAACATACCTCCTTTGTTTTGTAATCAAATAGTTTTTTTGGATTATACTTTTTTAATGGATACATATTATAATTTAATGGTCTAAAATTTCCCGTTTTAACGATACTTTGATTATCTTTTTTTTGATTACAAGAATTGCAAATCAAAATGTATTTATATTTACCACTTTCACTAATATAATCAAGAAAAGTATATATATCTTCGTTTTTCCAATGTTGTAATACATCTTTTAATATACAAACATCACCCGATATCAATTTTTCTTTATTTGAAAAAATATCACTATGTATAAAGTCATATTTGTCATCTATAATATTCTTTTTATGATGTTGTATAACATCTTCATAAGCATCATATCCAGTATATTTTATATTTAAGTCATCATATATTAATTTTCCACATTGAAAATCACCACAACCAAAATCCACCACACTTTTAATATCATTATCTGTAATCCATTTTTTCAAATAATCTATATATTCGGTATTGTACGATATTTTACTACCAACACCAGAGCAACCTTTATATTCTTTACTTATATCCTTTCCCCATTTATTATCATTATATATATCTGTAAATATACTTTCCATTTATAATATAATACATTTTTTTAGAATAAAATTATTTTATATGTATTAAATAAATGAGCAAAAACATAAAAGATGGTGATAGAGTATATTACAAGATACAATCAGGTGAAATACGCACAGGTAAATTTGATGAAAAAACTAAATCTGTTAAACTTGCGAATGGTAAAATCGCAAAACCACCAATGGTCGCATTACATAAACAGAAAGTCACCGCAGAGAAAAACCCTTATGTTAAACTCACCGCTGGTAAAGTTGGATATGAAGAACCCGCCAAAGCAACGCGTGGTCGTCCAGCAGGTAAAAAAACAGCACCAGAAAAATTAAAGGGTGATAAACGTAGAAAAACAGGTAAATACGCAACAGAAAATAAAGAAGCACCAAAACCAGCACCAAAACCAAAACCAGCACCAAAGAAAGAAACACCAAAACCACGCGGGAAAGTCCAACCAAAGAAACGCACAATGCATTATGTCGGTTATGATAATCTTAGTGAAGAAGATAAAAAAATGTTTGAAAATGATAAGGGTGTTATGGTATGGGATGAAGATAGCTCATCCGGAGATTTTTCAGTATATAAAAGATTACTATTTAAAACAGATTATGATCATTATGATCCAGGGGGTGTGTGGAAGAATGCACCATATAGAAGTATTGGTAAAAAATTAACATATGATAATAGAGAAGAATTTAAAACGGATGATTAATAAGTTTTTTTTCTAAATCAATGTTATAAATTAATGGATGAATTTACAGAAGAGGAGATTATTAACATTTTAAATCAGTATAAGATGCACAAACAAAGAATGCAAGAAAGATATGAAAGGGTAAAGGATACAGATGAATTTAGAAAACAAAATCGTGAAAGAGCCAAAAAACATTATCATATGAATAAAGAAAAAAAACATCAAAAATATCTTGAGAACAAGGATATTGTTAATGCAAGGAACATATATTATTATTACAAGAATAGTATAAATAATATTGATTTGTTTATTGAAAGACACCCTGAAAAATATGAACTATTAAAAAAAAATGGTTATTTCAAGGACCAAAACCCATCTTTATCTATTACATATCCACATAATTCTTCATCTGTTGCGGAACCTTCGTCTTCACTATAAAATTCTTTTTTACATTTTACAGGTGGTTTATAATCTTCATCTATTGCATCTTTTAATGCTGATACAAGTTTTGTTTTTTCTAATGATGTAAGTAATTCAATTATTTCATCTAATATCTTTTTATCAATTTCAATATACATTTATTGTAAATCAATATTTTATTTTGTGATATCTTTATGCGCTTTATTAACACTCATACCACCTTTAAGCATACGTCCCATCATCTTCATTCTATGCGATTTTAATTCGGTGCCTGACATACCTTGCTTTTGCATCTTCGCCATATGTTTATTTAAATCCGCCTTTTGTTTATCTGTCATCTTAACGCCTTCACGTTTCTTTTTTGGTGCTGGTGGTGGTGGTGCTGATTCACTTGATGATTCGTACTGATTTGATATTTCCATTTTGATATTTACATACAAAAAAATTTTGACAAAATTAATATATAGTATTTTGATAAATGAATCAATACACTGATACACAGGTTATAGAATGTGCCAGATTACATAGTGAAGAGGCGAAAGCCAATAATAATGATAATTATGCTTTATGGACTAATAATCTTACAGATATTATTCATTTGAATTCAGGTGATGTTATATCTATGCATTCTGCAATGATTAGTGAAAGGGGTGCAGGACAAACAACAAGTATAGAAATAAAAGGAGTTGAATTAGGACCACAAAAAACTTTTGAATTTATTAATTTATCAGGTAATGAACCTGATAGTACCCTTGTAAGTGGTTTTAAATCTATTGACGCAAATTTATCCTCTCAAACTATAAATATTAGAGATGATACTGCTGTATTTACTATTTCATATTATATTAATGCGAATGGTCATAATTATATTCAATTACCAAGGAGATATTGGTGGAATCAAAATGCAAGTCCAATAACTGATAATTGGGTGAATGATAATATCGTGAATTATGGGAGATCATATTTTGATCCATTTAACGGATCATCAACTGAAACATCTATGAATCGTTTTATGTTTTGGGATGATTATTACCAAAAGAGTTTTCAACAAACTACCGCTTTAAAAAACAATAATGATAGATACACCATTATGGTTAGAGATCAAACATTTTTTAGTTATAATGCAAGTGGTGTTTTTAGACCTCCCGTATATTTAAGGGATCCGGAAAACGCTATTTATAGAACATATAAAGAATTAAAACAAATACAAATTGAAAAAGGTTTTAATTCACCTGAATATATTGCCGATGAAATTACAAAACAATTACAGAGGCCAACACAGGATGCAACATATCAAATAAGAAATTCAAGTGATATAAATGCTAATCCAGAACATCCGGGTTTTCCAGTACCAATTTTTAAGACATTTGAAACAGAAACATATAAAGCGTTTAATTGTGCTCGATTAGTAGAAGAAGATATGGCTACTTTAAGTAATGAGTGGTTTAGTGGTGCGAGTTTAAATGCAAGTGGTATAAGATATTTACAAAATTATCATATTGTTGGTTGTAAGCGTCCAGAATTATATGAAACCGGAAGATTGATAAATGCTAAATGGTCATCACCAGATAATGTATATGAAGGGATCCTTGGGAGCGAATTAAGGGTTGCTTGGAAAGAAGATAATAATGTTATAAGTTTGAATCTTAGATATGATAAAGAAATATGTGATAAGTTTAAAGCGTTTTTTGATGCTCAGGATTTATACCCTGAAATATTTAATACATTTACGGATCCAAGAAATCTATACGCAGGAAATGAAACAATTAATACCTGCCGATGGTTGCATATTAACTCTACATCAAATGCTTCTATTACAGATGCTATTGATTATGAGAATGATGCTCCATTAGGTTGGTCGGGATATCTTAATCCTTCATCAAGACCATCTACAAATGGAAAACAATACGCATCAAGGTTATGTCCAATCTTATATGATCCTGCACAAAAAGATACATTTTTTAATTCACCAAATAATGATAAAGGTGAAAAAACATATGGTTGTATTGGTAGGGATAGTGAAGGATATATTGTTTTATATCCAACACCATTAAATGGATGGGCGAGTCAGTTTTGGAATGCTATTATGTTAGGTGCTAATGAAACAACAGAAATACCACAATATCACAGAATTGGTTTTGATATGCATTTCTCCGCTCCGGGAGTTGGATGGATATTACCTTACGCTGGTTTCTCAAGAAGACAACAAGAAACAAATACTAATTCTGTACCATTAGTAGGAACATTTACCGCAAGAAATAGTGATGCAACAGTGATGCTAAATTATGGTCTTCAACCTTTTAGATATAGAACAAAATTATATATTGGTGCAGATTCTCCAAAACTTGTTTGGGATGGTACTAATTTTGGTTTTAGTGGATTACACACTGGTATGAACTCTGGTAATGATGAAAGGACTAATTCACCATATGATGTCGGTCCGGGTACTGATTTACTCACAGCCGTTAATAATCGTGCAAGTGATATTGTTTATAAAATAAATCCAAGAGAACAAATGACAGATTGGACACCAACAAGGGTCCCGTATGTAGATGCAAAGATTATGTATTTTAATGCTTCTCAAAATGCAAGTGAAAGTTATACTGCACGTGTTTTCAATGAGAATTTAGAACCTTGGTTAATTTATGATAGTCTTTTTGGTATATTTTTTCAAGATTTCAATTTAACAGAGGCTGAATGGGAAGGTACTATATTTGATAGATTAGGTTTTTCATATAATCAATTTAATAGTACAACACATACAAGATTAACACGTATAGATTACAATAATTTAAATGATTTATCATTAATCACAACCAATAGTGAAGTTAGTGAAGGAGATACAAAAATATACCATCAAAATATGTTTGGCGCGCCCCTCTATTCAAATATGCTACCAACTACGCAATTATTTAACAATGTGAATGGATCGGGAACAATTGCACCACAAATGGTTTATTATCCTGAAATTGTACAGGAAACACAAAGTATTGTAATCAAGGCGGATAGATTACCAACAAGAATGATTAGAGGTTATTATACAATAAGAAGTAATATTTTACAAGAACCACATTTTGTTGGTGGTAAAAAAGATAATACATTAATGCCGATTATCGCTATATGTGATAAAATAAATGGAGATGGAGATTTCTATTTTCAATCACAATCATCATTAGAATTTACAATCACAAAACCATTACGTCTTGCAAGTATTAGTTGTAGTATTCACGATCCGGATGGTAGTTTCGCAAATACAAACGAACAAAATACAATCTTATTTAAAATAGAAAGACAAAAGAACGTCACCTTCAATGTTGTCCAAGAAATATTGCAAGGAGAACAACAAGGTAAAAAAAGTAATTTATAATTCAAGTTAAATTAAATCGTGATTTATATTGTTTAATATTTTCACGTAATGATGTACTATTGCCCCAGAGGATCCAACGACTTAATGCTCCTGCACTTTCATAATTATTCCAATTTTCCTTTTTTCTATGTCTATTAAGATATCTACTACGACGCTCCTTATCCTTATGGATTAAATAATCACTTGCACCACTTTGACCGAAATACGTGGTTTTTGTTTTACCATCATCATATGTAAATACCGCCATATATTTTTTACCTTCTTTATTTGATTTCTTAATAACCATTTTAACCATTTATATATATATAACATTATTCCTCTTCATCACTACTTTCCAATAATTTTTGTAATTGCGCTTCCAATTCTAATTTCTTTTTTAACTTTTCTTTTTGTTTTTTATTTTGGAGATGTTGATTTATTTGTGAATTCAATTCCATATTTTGTTTTTTCAACATATTATAACTTTCAACAGATGGTCTTTCCTTGTATGATGATAATTGATTTTCTACTTGACACATTCTGTCCATTAATTTACGATTAATTCTTCTACTACTTTCTAAATCTTCAACTAATTGTTTATCCATTTTTTCTTTGATTTCTTTATAATATTCTTCCTTGTATGTTGTGATAATTAAATCCTTGTAATTATGATCTTTATCTTCCAACGCCTGTACCTTTTCACGTAATTTTCTATTTTCATTCCTTAACCTTGTTGGCTCTTCTAATTCAATTAATGTATCTTGCATCGCTTTGACGAAGGCCTTACAACTTGGATCATTCATAAACTTAACTATACATTGTTTAAAATCCCTTTTCAAATTACGTTGTTTATCTGTTTTATTTTCACTTTCGTCATACGCATATATACCACCTTCATAGTAATCTAATAGTTTAATCGCAACAGCATCCGCATTAACAACTCTTAAATCTTTTTTCATTAAATATAACAAATAAATTCTTTTTAAATATTTTACGCACAAAATAATTATTTTACATTCACGATGTGTTATTCTTGCACCCTTCCCCTTCCCTCCTTGTATAACATAATATAGAAAGACTCATAATTAATGGATAATTTTAGAAACTTTTTATTGTGTTATTTTTGTCCAAATGTGTAATTATTTTTGTCCAAATGTAATTGGTTATAAAGTAAAATGTAATTGTTTATAAAGTAAAATGTAGCGAGTTAAAAGGTAAATGTAGCGTTTTAAAGTAAAACACAGGGTTTAGAGAATATTGTTAAAAGTATTCTATGCAATCTCAAATATTGAGAAAGAATATATATATATGGAAATAGTTTGTTAAATATTAAAAAATGTGTGTTTTCGTAATTTTCCCTTTTGACACCTTTTAAATGATTATATTTACCTTTGTTTTTTATAACATTTACTTACATATTACGAAAAAAATTTACACAATCACTTTTTATTAACACCTTTCGTACCACTCATCATCTCAAATATTTTTTCTGGTTGTATCTTTGGTCTTTCATTCGCCTTTTCTACATTATGTTGCATCTTTTGGCAATAGCAGGGGATTTTCGCATCTAATTGTTTTAATGTTTTTGGTCTCCCTTTTACTTTTTTTGTACGCGAAGGCATTTATTAAATACTTTTAAAAAAAATTATTATATCAAAAAAATATATTATATTAACAAATATGTCATTAGTTATATGTAGCAATCTTATTGAAGATAAAAGGGAAGCATTACAAGATCAATCTGTAAATGAAGCATTTTCATTTAGAAATGAATTATCAAGTACATTGAAAATCCCTGCAAATTCACAGGTTGCAGTACAATCGGTTAAAGTTAATGTTGATGGAAGAATTGTTGTTGGTAAAGATAATGGTAATTTCTATCAGTACTTTGGTGATAAAATAGATGAACCGGCGGGTGAAACATTAGAAGAAAAAACATCTAAACCTGTTATCGTCCGTATAGCGGATGGAGATAAAGTTTTAGAATTGAGTAAAACCGATTTAGCAGTTGAGATGCAGAGAGCTATTCGTAGAGCATCATATCATCCAAATCAAAAAAATCAAGCGACTGTTGAAAATGAACCAGCAGCAGGAGAAGGATTTACAATTACATATGATAGTAATAATGCATCCGCAAGTAATGTACCGACTGCGATGGAATATTATGGTAATACATCCGCAAGGGATCCAAGCACCGCATTTATATACGGAGCGACTCCGGGTGTATTTCAAAGAAATCTTGGAACAAATACAATTGATTTATGTACTGGTATTGCAAGGCAAGATCCAATGAGTACTGTGAATGGTAGTCTCACAATTAATATATCAAGTGCGAATGCGAATGCAAATGCAAGTGGGGTCCCGTGGTTAGTTGGATTATCAAGGAGTGTAAATCAGCAAGGGACCAAAAACCCATTATATACACCTCCATATTGGGGTGCTAGTAAAAACAATACTGGATTTATTAATGCGAGAACTGGTGGTGGAGCAGGATTTCTTGATTTTGCGTGCGCTCGTAATGATGCAGGTGAATTAGTATTATTTCATAGTTTATGTAATGCGTCAAATAATAATAAATTATCACATTATGAAGTTGAATATTGGAATAATACAAATTCATCATTTACTGGCGCAGGTAGATTTGATTTAAATGGATCTGGGGCAGATGTATATACACGAGTAAGATTTAAAATAGCAGGTGAAAGAGTTTCTTGTCATTTATATAATAGCAGTACTACATCATATGAATTAGTCACTGAATATGCATCATTACAAAATGCGAATACATATTTTAAACCTGTAAATCAAGCGTGTTGGTGTCTTCATCCAGTATTATCTGTTGGATCAACTCCGGGTAATTTATCCTGTACATTAGAATTTGAGGATTATACTGGATTAACTATAACTGGATATGATGCGACAGATGGTGTAAATGGTGGGTGGTATGAAACTATGGAATACGTTGGAGCAACAAATGAATGTTTAGAAGTAGAGAGTAGAGCCTGGGGTGTATCACAAACAATGGTCGCAACAAATTACGCACAAATTGGATTGAATGCATCATCCACTGGGCCCGAGTATGATCACGTATTGATTTTAGCAAGTAATAGAATATATAATGGAACACAGGGAGCAAATGCACGTCGTCTATTAGGATATGAAAATTCATTAATTGATGATCCAGTGATTACTCCGGGGAAACCAGCACAAGCGAAATTTCATAGTGATAATGACCCTGATATTACAACCACACAGGCATTATTTGTTAGATTGAATAATTTTGGACAGAAGGTATTAAATGCGCGAATGGGTAATAGATCAAATATCATATGTCATTTACCTCGTTTTGATAATTCATTTTCAACTGGCCGATTACATTTTGAACCAAATAATCTTATGTATCTTGATTTAAATAATCCATACGAACTAAATGTAAATGAATTTGATATATCCTTTTGTTATATAAATGAACAATATGCACGTACATTAACCGGACAATCAATAGTCGCATTACATTTTAGAGAAAAACCAAAAATGTAAATTATTTTTCTAAAAAGTTTAGTTAAAAATAAATTATTATAAAGTTTTTTTTTATAAATTAATTGTATAATGAGTAAGCAACCACCACAAGTCCAATTTAATTTTGAGCCGGATGCAATAGAAGATCAAAAAATAAGTGAAATAGATTATACAATTGAAGATGAAATTGAAGAAGCAGAACCAAAAATGAAATTACCTGATATATCAAAACAAAAAATCATTGAAGAAGATGTATTTGAATATCCTGATAATATTGGTGTATTACCCGATAGTATAAGAGCAAATCTTGAAACTGAATTTATGGAAGAAGGTAAAGTATTTAAAGAAATAAAACCAAGGTCGCGAAAACAAACACTAAATAAAGATGGAACACCGCGTAAAAAATTAAGTGAAGAACATAAACAAAAACTAAAAGTAGCACGTGAAAAGGCATTACAAGTTAGAAAACAAAAGGCAGAAGAACGTAAGAAAGAAAAACAATTCCAAGAAGAAGAAACACAATTGAAACAAAAAAAGAAACAAATGGATTTTGATAAATTAAAAAAGGAAGTAGAACAGCCAGATGTAAAACCGGAAATAGTGAGATATGAAAATCATCGGGGATTGACAAAAGAAGATCTTGAAAAAGCACAATTTGATGCGATTGCAAAATATGAATTCTTGAGAAAACAACGTAAAGCAGAGAAACGTGAAAAAGAACAACTTGAATTACAAAAACAAGAAATCATAAATAAGTTAAAACCACAAACGGGATATCGTGCAATGGGTAATAATGGTAGATATTTAAATCCATACGATTCGTGTTATTAATATAATTTTTTTATCTGTATCTTTATAAATGAAAGTACCAAAAATTTTACATCAATTATGGATTGGGGATAAACACCCTCCAATCAATGCATTGAACTCTGTAAAAAATATGAATCCTGATTTTGAATATATGTTTTGGTGTGAAAAAACAATTGAAGAAAAATTAAATATACCAAACAGATACCAAAGAAAAATTGATACTCATACTGCGATATGGGGTAAGGCAGATTTATATAGATGGTTAATATTAGAACAATATGGCGGTGTATTTGTTGATGCAGATATGGTCTCAATTACACCAATAGATGAATTTTTATTGAATGAACCTTTTGTATGTTATGAAAATGAACAAAATAGACAAGGTTTATTAGCAACAAGTATTCAAGGGTATCCTCCAAATCATATTATACCTCAAAACGCGATTGAATGGATATTAAATAATAATATACGTATTGAAAGCGTAAAAATTGAAAGTTGGAAATTAGTAGGGCCCGGTCTTTTAACGAGAACATATTATGATTTACCTGATAAAAGTGTTGTAAAGATATTACCATCATATTATTTCTTACCAGACCATCATACTGGATATAAATATACTGGACACGGAAAAGTATATATGACACACGAATGGGGAAGTACGCGAAATAATTATAATCAAATCAATGTAATGAAAATACCAACACATCATACATA
>Ga0070749_10001351_pt1 | contig 16613 bp, 20 predicted proteins | sample VirMetDEL_Nov_18_FD_75180 | JGI IMG/M metagenome (GOLD analysis project Ga0070749, IMG submission 75180) | Aqueous microbial communities from the Delaware River and Bay under freshwater to marine salinity gradient to study organic matter... | ecosystem: Environmental > Aquatic > Marine >...
AAATTTTTCACAAGGTTTAGAATAATAATGTCAAACATATTATTTTGTGTTATTGTTTGTATTAGAATTTATATTAACCTACCACTAGGTATTGGTCAAAAGAAGGTTATAAACCGCTGTTTTGTGGCTATTGAACCAATTAGATTATTCGGATTCCTGGGTTGGAAATCTGAGAAATTAACAGATACCAACAATGATGATGACCCAGACGCTTTAGTTAAAGAAACTGACACCTGTGATGATATAAACATTAATGTTACGTGTTCAAATGAAAATAAATGTAAGTGTACTCCTAATACTTATACTGTATGTCCAAATAATAGGAGTATACAAGTGGGTCCTTTTTTCTCAATACCTGGTGGTTTTGGTAGTACGGTTGAGGAAGATTGTCCTGGGATAGTCGCTCTTAATGCTTGGGAATGTTGTGCTAAAGTTGACTTAGCTGTAGCTAGAAAAGTTTTAAAGTGGACATTCACTGATGCTTGGTTAACAGGTTCGGCTTACCTACCTCAATTTAGACATAAAAGAAAAATTAAAAAAGACGGCTCTTTTGTTGATAAATTCTGTGGACCTGGTGGTAAAAATCTTGGTTCAGATAACTATAAAGACCAAGCTTGTGATAGTAGAGGACACACAAATACCGGCCCCGAAAATAGGTGTATAGTTAGAAGCCCTTCAGCACCAGCTAAAATCGCTGGAAGTTTTAGTACTCACCACATAAACAAATATAATACAGGTGCTAGAGATATTGAAGATTATATCTATTGTCCTGAGACCTACCCAACAAAGATAGTAAATTTAGGTAGAACTGATGCTTGTGAAGATATAGTAGATAGAATAAATAGATGTATAGATTCTGATACGTGTTTGTTAGATTTATGGAATAACATTGGGTGTGGTGACGCTGATGGTACACAAGGTACTTGTTATACAGGTACTGGTTTTGATGAAGGTTATGATACAGTTAAATGGGCTGATAGTTTATTATATTCATCATATGACGACCCAGGTTTAGTTTTAGTTTATAACATGTTAATATTAAAAAAACAATGTAAGTTAAAAGATTTATTTAATGGTAGAGCTGCAGGTTCAGCTACTGGTTGTAACGAATTTGAATTAAAAGACAGTACTTATCTATCTGTTAGAGAATTATCTAAGATATTTTTAGAACAAGTATTTTATGAAGATATTGATGGTAATACTTGGTGGCACCCACCTGGTGTAAACCCTGATTTAAATCAAGATTTACCTGATAATGTGGCTTTACAGGGAGGTGTTAGTTGGGAAGATGCCGATTACACAACACCTGTTGGTTTTAGTATAGATAAGGATGGTGCTATTAAATTTAGTCCAGCCTCAGCTTATAATACATCAGGTAAAGATGAAGATACTACTATTTCAGACCAAACTTATGGTAACCATTATAGAAACGTACCTTATTTTTATTTTGGTTTATTACCAGGTAAAACATCTTTAGATAGACTAAGAAAAGAATATTTGTACACAGAAGAAACATAATAAACAAATAACATAATATTTATAATAAAAACAATAAAGAAGTGAGTTATATTGATAAAACAGGAACCGTTGTAATAAGTGCTAGACTTACAGAGAAAGGTAGGTCACAATTATCTATAGGCCAATTAAATTTTAGTACATTTAAAATTGGTGATTCAGAAGTTGATTATAGTAGTTTAGCTACAGCGACAGATAGTCTAGGAGCGGCGATGCCTAGTTATGATATCACATTACAAAATGTGTTAAGAGCTAAATCAGCTCAACCAGCAGTTAAAACTTGGTTATTACCTGACATCAACAGTGTGGATGGTTCAGTATCAGTACCAGCTTTATCTGAAATTGAAATAGCCAATATTATTCAAGCACCTGAAAAAGGATTTTTTAGTTCGGGTAATACCTCAGGTATGACAATAGTAAGTTCTTTTGACGTTAATGTAACAGACACTTACACACTTAATGAGGCAGAAATAAATCTAAGTAGTTTAACAGGTGGAACATCGGTAAGTATTGTTTCTGGTAGTACTACAGGTTCTTATGAACCAGCTGTGGGTGATTTAATGTTTGTTAGATTTAGTAACCCTGATACAGTAGGTTTTTCAGCTTCAACAGTACAATTAAACTTACCATTACCTTGTTTATGGTATAAAATACAAGGAGTTAATGGGTCTTTGTCAGCAAACACACTAACAGTTGAGTTAGATAGGGATTTACCTGATTTTACTAGTTATGCTGGTAGTAACGTATCATACGCTTATTTTTACCCAAGTGGTAACCAATTTACATCAACAGGGTATTATAGTGGTGGTACAGTTTGGAACCAAAACAATGTTTGGTCTCGTAATATGGCTGGTATTGATAAAAGTACTTACGAAGATTTTGAGTTTTACGGTTCAGAAACTTATGTAGGTAGTAAAGAGTTTTTTGGTTACACAACGGAAATGGATTTCTTGTCTGGTAATTGTGTTAACAACAAAGCTATTAGTATAATCCACTACTCTAATCCTGAGTCTTGTGAAAATCAATCAGAACTAACTTACGGACAAAAATTATACATAAACACAAGTTTAAACGAAACACCAGTTTTAAAAGTACCAACACTAATGTGGCACCACGACACAACAGGTCAAATAGGCCATACTTTTAGTGGTACTGGTTCAGAAAAATATGTAACAAACCAAGGTGTTGTAACTGACATTAGATATTTTACATTATCCGACCAACAAGGTAATAGCGTAGGTAGGATATTTCCTGACCAACATGTGTTTACTATTGACCAAGAAGAATTGGTGGCAGCATTATCATATAAATCAAATAGAAACTGGACCTTACCACAACTTATTTTAGGTAAAAAAGACCCAAGTGGTAGTTCAGGGGTTATATCACCAACACAAGATTTGTATGTTACATATTTATTCCACAATAGTTCTTCTGGTTTTACAACAGGTTTACACGCACAAACACATAGTTGTGCTGTTATTGGAGACTCAGACCCTAATTGTGGTCCGGGTTGTACTAAAAATGTTGAGGTTACATTCCCTTCAAACCAATTACCATTTATGTCAGCAACGGGAACAACAGGGTGGTACGCTGATAAACTATATTTATTAGTCAATAGAACATTAAATGGGGTTAGACCTAAATCTGATGAATGGAGAATTATCGATGTTACTTCAGATATTGTAGGACACACTAGTGGTAAAATAGACCCTAACAATGTAACGAATACAACTTTCTTAATAACAGATTCTAAATATACAAGTGGTACGGCTTACAGTATACACGATTATATAAACATACCACAATTAAACGAACCAAGTCTTTTACAATTTGGTGATGAGAATTTCTTTTATGGTAATGTAGAAGCTTCTGGGTTGATAAACAAATACAGAACTAAATTTAACTTTACATTACCACCAAACAGATGGAATTGGTCTACAAACCCTACTTGGGCTGGTAGTGGACAAAATGTACATATATCAGATGTTGCTGTTTATGATACTGCGGGTAATGTAGTAGCTATCGGTAAACAAAATTTACCAATAGAAAAAGCCTCTAACACGGTAATAATGATTGAAATAGCTTTTGATTTATAATGGCTTTTATAAAAGAAAATAACAGTAAAACAGTTAGATTGGTTTTAACCGACTTAGGTAAGAAATTATTCCTAGAAACTGGACTTTTACCACAATTAAAGTATTATTCTTTAATTGATAGTAATGTTATTTATACAGCTAACGTTGAACCTAATAAATATCCAGATTTAAATGGTTCACATGATAATAGTACCGCATATAAAGATAAGTGTAAACATAAAATAATAAAATAAATATGGCAGTTATTGAACCAAAATGGACCGCATACGGGATTAAATCACTTTTACAAAAAGGTATTTATGGTACTTTAAAAAACTTTTCTGTTGAAGATAGTAAGGTTAGATATGACGGTGTTAAAAATAGTGACCCAACACTAAGTATTACTAAAGTGGGTGGTTCTAGTACATTTTTTACTACTAGGCCTAATTGTGATACACAAAAAGCTGAGCCTATCAGTCAAAAAGTACCTACAGAAGAACAACTACAAAGTAAAAACGATATTATTAAGTTTGAGTTTGTTAGTAATAATTCTGATTTAACTTATACTAAAAATAATTTAGATGTTAAAATACATTTAAACAGGTGGTTAAATTATATAGATAACGAGATAACAAATGGTGTTGGTGTAAATACTAAATTGAATATCAATCTAAATGATTATTTAGTCGCTACTAGACAACAGTATAACGTGAATACCTCTTTATATGAAGATAAAGAAAAATACACAAACTTTTCACCGACTTATAAGTTGATAACACCTAAAGAGTATAAGAAGGTAAACTCTAAACTTATGCAGATAAACAGTGGATATAAAAGTATCTACTATAACTCTAACGACAATAAGTTCCCACTACCAACAGTACTTTATTTAGATACTATTATAGACACTAACGGTACTAAATTAGATAGTCACCAAATAGTATTTTCTTATATGAATCATGAGGTTGGTTATGTTTGTGTACCTAATGAACAAAAGAATGATAATATCACCGTTGATAATTGGTATCAAATAAGAGAGGTCGAGGAATTAAATAATCCGAGTACTGTATTTAGGTCTATTAAACCAGCGTTTAAACTAACTGGTGGTCGTGTGAGTGACATTTATATTATGGACTCTGAACCTAAAGCTACAACACAACAAGGAGCTGGGTTATTTTACGCTTTTGAAAATATAAATGGTACTAATATGTTGACTGGTCTTAAGAATTTATTTTTACAAAACTTTAAATTCCATGCCAATCAAAACACTGACGGTACATACAGTATCGATTTAGGTTTAGAATTGATAAACAAATCCATAAATGGTATAACGTATAAAAACTTAAGAGGTGGTAATCTAAAAATTGAACTATTATTAGATGAGAGTGATTCCACTGGAGCGAGTGATTACGGTAGTATAGTAGAAGTATTAAATTAAAATAAGATATGGCTTTAATAAAACCACAGTACACACCACAAAAAACAACAAACCCTAGTAAATCAACTTCATTTACACAGAGGGTAGTAGACACACCTATTGAAGGTATACCAGTAAATGGTTCTAATAATCTAGATGTAGGTATTTCTTGGTATAAGAAAGGGTTTTACTATAAAGAAGGTAAGGGTGGTGACCTAAAACAAATTACTTTAAACTTTCCGGCTTTAAGTAATTCTTACCATAATACAAATCAAGATTTACTTGTACCTATTGTAACGTAAATTAAAAATAAAATTATAAAATGAGTACATATTCAACACCAATAGATAATAGAGATATATCGGTAAAAAAAACAAAATCATGTTCTAGTTGTTATTATCAGGTACCTGGTGATAAATTACCTTTTTATTATAGTAAACCAACTTTGGACAGTAATTTTTTAAACGACCAAAATATTCACCTATGGACTTCTTTAGGTATATATAGACTAACAGATGCTGAGTTATATAACACACCATACACTAGTGGTGGATACAAAAACACTTCATACGACCAACTTTATGAAGCTTATACGTCAACAGGTTTTTATACTATATCTATTGATGACACGATGTTTAGGATGGCTTTAGAACCTAGAGTTAGAATGTCATTACCTATAACAGGGGCTACACATCCTAGTTTATCAGCTTTAACAAGTGTTACGTTATATAGTGGTTTATTAAAACAAGATAACTCACTAACACCTATCTCTTCTGGTCCATCAGCTTTAGTTACAGCAGATGTGGTTAAATCAGAATACCACATATCAGCTAGTGATACAGGTATCGGACAAAAAAGGATTCCTGGTGTTAACCCTGGTGCTTCAGAAGTAGACGACCCTAGTACTAATTATTACGATAGTGGTATTATGTTATTATGGTCGGATGACATAGATTATAGTGGAGCTACAACAGGTACTACTTGGGGTACTAATTGGTCAGCATCAACAAAATACACATATAGTAATGCTAGACTAGGTGTATTTAATGGTGTTGGAACAACAGGTACTAATGGTTATAACCAAGCTGTTGGAGCTATCGATTTATATTCAGGAAATGCTTACATATGGCACCCTGAAATCGTACCTTACATAAATACGGGTATCGCTACGGGTGGTACTGTTACGACAGGTTTAACCTTTAATACGACTGATTGTAACTTTATCATAAAGGATTACGATACTACTATGAGTGCTAAGGTAAACATCGTTTTACAACCAAACCAATATACAACAACTACAAACCCTTCAATGGCTGAAGCTGTTAAAGCTGACGCTGATTGTGATAAACAAGTTTATTTTGACCAAGTTTGTTTTATGGATGGTGAGGGTAGACCAGTTGCTTACGCTTCATTAAGTGATACGATAGTTAAACCAAAAGATGAGTTTGTATCTTTAGCTGTTGAATTCACTATTGATGGCGGTGTTGGGACAGAAGTTTGGGACACTTATAGTTTACCTACATACGGTTGTTGATTATAATTAAAGAATAAAAGTTTTATATGGGAAAAATATTAGGTCTTGATGTGTCAACCAAAACAATTGGTGTGGCATTATTTGACGAAAATGGTAAACTTTGGGAGCTAACACATGTAACTCCTAAAGTTAAACCACAACCTAAAATCAAATTAGAGGAATTATTTAGAAAAGTTGATATCTTTGAAAGGTACTTGACAAAGTATATTGAATTAGATATTGACAGAGTTGTGATTGAGGAGCCTTTGTTGTCCTCTAACAACGTATATACCGTCGCTACATTACTTAGGTTTAATGGTATGATATCTAAGGTTACGGAAGAAGTTTTGGGTGTTACACCTGAGTTTATTTCATCTAACGATGCTAGACGTTACGCTTTCCCTGAGTTGGAACAAGTAAGAACTCACGACAAAAAAGGTAACCCTTATAACGAAAAACAAATGAAAAATAAAAAACCTGTTTTATTTGGTGCTTATCCGTGGGATGTCGATAAGAAAATGATTGTTTGGGAAAAGGTCGCTGAATTGGAACCACATATTGTTTGGGAATATACACGAAACAACACCTTAAAGAAAGAGAATTTTGACATGACAGATGCGTACGCTACCGTACTCGCAGTGTTAAATCGAGATAAATTGGGAAAATAAAGTTTTGTAATTTAAAAAATTATTAGAAAATCGGTCTTAGTACCGATTTTTTTTTATCTTTGTACTAAACTTTAAAATAATAAAAATGCCAGAATTAGCTGAAGTTAAAATAATGTCTGAGTACATCAATTATGTTAATCAAGAGGAAACTTTTATTGGTGTAGAGAAATCCAAAGAAAACAAAAACCCTAAAATAGAAGTACCTTATAAAAGATTTAAGGTTTCGGCTAAAAGTAGAGGTAAGGAATTGATGTTGACTATTTCAGATACCACTACTGAGGAATCAAAAAACATTCTTATGGGGATGGGTATGTCAGGTAATTGGCTTTTTATAGAAGAAGGACCAACACCTAAACATGCTCATTTAGTTTTTTATACTGATTGGGGTGGTAGGTTATGTATGGTTGATTTTAGAAGGTTTTCTAGGTGGAAAGAATCTAACCAATGGTCTGATAACCGTGGTCCCTGTATGTTAACTGAGTGGGATGATTTTGTCACAAATTTAGAAAATAATTGTGACAGAAAAATATTTGATAAACCTATCTATCAACTAATGTTGGACCAAAAATATTTTAATGGAATGGGTAACTATTTAAGAGCTGAGATTTTAGATAGGGCCAATCAAAACCCATTTGTATCATCTAGAGAGGCAATCCAAAATAAACACATGTTAAAATTGTGTAAAGATATTGTTGTTGAAGCTTATCAGTTGGGTGGTGGTCAATTATCACAGTGGACTAACCCTTACTTTAACGATAAACAGACATTTAGACAATGGATGCAATGTTATACTAAGAAAGAAAAAATAAAAGATAAAAGTGGTAGGACTTTTTGGTTTGATTCAAAATTTTTAGATTTTAATTAAATAAAAACCCCTCACATGAGGGGTTTTTTGTTTTTAGTCGTTATGTATAAAGTATTTGGTTTTCTTACCAATAACTGTTTTACCGATTAACCTTTTCTTTTGACTTTTATTGTAAACATCAACTAACAACTCTTTATAAGTTTCATCATTACCATAGTTTTTGTAGTCTATATCACTCCTATAAAGATTTATATGTTTTAATAATATCTCAGTATCTCTATCGGACCAACCGTCTATAGACTCAATCAAACTTAATATAGACCTAACATATCTCCTTACGTTAATATTTAGTGGTAATGTATCTTCTTTCATGAATTGTTTAAGTAATTCACACTTAATCACAGTGTTATTGTAATCATTTTCACTAATATTTAAAGTACCGTTTTTAAAATCTTTAGTAACTTTACTAGTCCAACCTGTAGCTATAAACAATATATCTGAAAACGTTAAAACTCTAACCGATTCATCTTCACAGTTTGAACCGTAAGAGTCAATTAATTTTTTTAATCTGTGATAAGACTGATAATCTTTTTCAGATTCTTCGTTAGTATATTTTTTTAAGAAATCTTTTAAAACCCAAACTTCTGAAGCGGTATTCATTAAAGATATATCATCAACAACTAAATTATTGTTCACAATAAAATCAATAGGTTGACTTAATTTAACCAAAGACTCGAATCTATGTTGACCTTCGTAAATATAGTAATAACCATCTTCGTGTTGTTTTACTAAAATTGTTGAAGCACCAAAAATGTTTTTTTGACTTAGAGACGAAATAAGTTTGTTTTTATTTTTTAATGAGATATCCCTGTTTGATGTCAGGAATCTAAATAGATTGTAATTGTAAGTTCTTAAAATTTGTCCTACCTCTTTAACACCGAATGTGTCTTTTAGCATTTGTTCTGTAACCATTTCGGCGGTTAAACCATTTTCTAAATTTTCCATATTTTTATTTTTTTTTATTAGACCCTTGGGTCTCGTTTATTATTTATATCCTAATTTTATGTTAAATAATTGGATTGTGAAGGTTTATGGTTATTTTTTTTATTGCCAATTCAAATAAATTACTTATATTTGAATGTATTAAAAATTATAATATGGGAGAATATAAAGATTATATGGGTAATAAGTTATACCCTAAGTTTTATTTAGGTGGTTTTAATAATGAAATAACTATTTGTGGTTTATATGTTGAAAGGAAACACTTACCTAAGTGGTTACCTGATTTTATTAGGTTAAAAAGAGTTTTTTGGTCGGTAACTACGGATAACTTAGAAAAAGTCAATAAATGGGGTGAAGAGGATTTCAAATCACTGATATTAGATACGATTTATTCGTATAGTAATTCACATAATGTAGTTAGTAATAAATTAAAAAACATCAATAAAAAATACTTCAAATAATGACAGACAATAACAAAACAACAGGTGGAATTGGATTAGGAACTTTATTATTCTTAATATTTTTGGTAATGAAGTTGGCAGGAATCGGAAGTGTGGCTAACTGGTCATGGTGGTGGGTAACAGCACCCTTATGGATACCAGCAGCAATAGTAGTAGGTCTTGGGTTGCTAGTTTTAATTATAACTGTTATAAAAAATTAGAAAAATGAACAGAAAACACCTAACTAATCTAATGAAAAAGATTAAAAACATGGATGAAGCAACAAAAGTAAACTTATGTATCATCGGTTTTGGTATCATATTACTTTTACTAATAAAACACATTAAATAACTAAAACAATTAAGAGAATGACAAATAAAAAAATTAAAAAACTAGAGTGTCTGTATGAAGAGGCAAAATTTTACACGAATTTATACTACTCAACTGACGATGAAGATAAAAAAAGAACTTTTGTGTCGCATTTTAGGAGTCCTATTTTTGATGAGACTAATGTAAAAATATTTAAAAAACCTTATATTAGTTTAGCGGCTTACAACGGAGATGGTCCTATAACGGATGAGCATTGTAACGGTAGGACTAATATGGCTAAAGTTATTTTTGAAAAAATACATAGTGGTGACATAAATAATTTTGATGAGTTCTTACAATTTTTAATAGATTACGGTTATACTATAAAGATACTAAGAGGAGAAAATACTAGAGTAAAAACTTATTTAGAACAAAATACTGATAAAAATTTTATAGAGGCTTATAGTGATTTAGGTATTGTTCTTTGTGATTTAAACGGTAACGTTGTTGAGGAACCTAATTTACTAATACTATAAACAAACACTTCAAACTTAAAAACAAAAGTATTATAATTAGTGTATGGAAAACAAATCCCTTTTACTAACTTTAATAACTGAAGTTTTAGGTAGACCTAAAAAATCAAACAAACACAGAGGACAATATTCATTTATTTGTCCTACTTGTGCTGCTGAAAAAGACGACAACTACGATAAAGCTAAACTTGAGGTAAATGTTAAAAGGGGTGTTTATAAATGTTGGGTTTGTCATGAATCACACGATACCCACGGTTCTATAAAAAAATTATTAAGTAAGTTTGGTGGACCTAGTGTTTGGAAGAAAGCTAAAAAACTAGGTATTGATTTTAGTAAGGATACTAGGAAAATAACTGAAATAACAATTGAAAATTTACATTTACCAAAAGGTTTTATTCGTTTTGAAGATTCCAACTCTAATACGATGGTACACAAACAAGGATGGAATTATTTAACCAAACAACGTAAACTAACCCCTGAAACCATATATAAACACCAAATGGGTTATACTTTAGATGAAGAGTATTCTAATCGTATCATAATACCATCTTATAATGAAAAAGGTGAGTTAAATTACTTCACAGCACGTAGTTGGTTACCATATAGTAAACTAAGATACAAAAACCCTGAAGTCCCTAGAGAAACGATTATATTCAACGAACACCTAATAAATTGGGATGGGACTGTTTATTTGGTTGAGGGACCATTAGACCATGTTGTAGTTCATAACTCAATACCGTTGTTGGGTAAAGATATACCTGATAAGTTAGTTAAAACTTTAATGGATAAATGTACTGGTCACATTGTTGTTTTGTTAGATGGTGAAGAAAAAGTGTGGGATACAGCTAAACGTATTTACTCTAAAATAAACATGGGTAAATTATACGGTAAGGTTAGAATAATAAAATTACACGACAACATGGATATCGGTGAAGTAAATGAAAAGTTCGGTAGAAAAGGTGTTGTTGAAGCATTACGTACACAATTTAAATTAAAAGAAAGTAAGATATGAGTTATTTGGTAGCTAATTTACCCCCTGTTGAATGTTATATTAAAAAAGAATACCTATATGATTTTGAGAAAGGTCATGGTGAGTTTGAACCTTGTTATTGGGTTTCAGTAAAATCTATAAAAGGTAAGGCTTTATATATTGAATCACTTTTAACAAATTATGGGGCGTTATATGATAAATTACCGATTTCAGCTTACGTTTGGAAAACTGATATTAAAAAAGATGAACAATTACCGTTAGATTTTTTGGAAATATGGGACGCGTTTAGTTATAATATAACGGTCATTGAAAAATCCACTCTATCAAAATTAGATTGTCAGGTTTATATGAAAGATAAAAAGTTTCATAAAGGACAATATATGTTTACAATAGATAGTTGTCACTCAGAACCTAATGAGTTAGATGTTAGTTTATCACAAACACCAAACGAACATAAATCATTCAATATAATTAAGATGGATAACGGACAGTTTGCTGCACAACCAAATAATAGGGTTTTATTCCATGACCAATCCTTAACACCGAAAGGCATAACCAAACCCGATTTTAAAGTTTCAACACATGAATTTGTGTGTGAACAAGGTCATAAATGGGTGGCTGACGATAGTTATTTTTATGAAATAGAAGAAAGAGATGGGATTTAATAAAAGGTTTATAACTGAAGATAGTTTAAGACAGATATATAAAAATGATGGGTATCAGTTTTTAGTAGATAATATAACTAAACCTGATGCTTTATACATTGGCGACGAGTTCTCAGAGAAAATAGTTGATTTGGTTTACAAAGGTGACTCTGAGGATGAAATAAAAAAAATAATGGAAGAAAATGGGTAATAGAGAAGAATTAAAAACATTATTAAATGACAAGGGAAAAACTACTTAATATATCTAAGGAAATACGTGAGATTGTTGATGAAAAACAAAAAGAGTTAGAACTTTCATTTATTGAGGACACTCACACTTATTATATTAAGGATTTGGATGGTAAGATAACTACTAAAATGCCAAGTGTTTCTTCGGTAATAAAACATTTTTACACACCTTTTGATGATATTAGTAAGTCCTATGATTTATCTCAAGGTTGTTTAATGACACAAGACGATATACTAAAAGGGTGGAAAGCTAGTGCTGACTACGCAACCAATAAAGGTTCAAGGGTTCACTACATTTTAGAAATGAAACTATTAGAACAATATGGTTCTTATAAAGAAGTAAGACAACCCATTTTTGAGTGTGATGAAAAACAAACATCTGATGGTGACATCATGATTCAAGCTGGTATGGATTTTATAAAAGAAATGCATAGTAGAGGTGCTGTTCTTTTAGATACCGAAATGGTTTTAGGTAGTGCTAGGTTAGGTTATACAGGCCAACCCGATAAAGTTTGGTTGATGTTGGATAAAAATGGTAATTTAGGTTTTGTAATCACAGACTGGAAAACGAATAAGCCTGAAAACTTTGAAGTAAAACCATTCACTGAGAAGATGTTATCACCGTTCCAAGACTATTATGATACAGCATTAAACCATTATATGATACAATTACCACTTTACGGTAGATTATTGTTAGATATGTTAAAAGGTACTAAATACGAGGACATAAAGTTCTTTGGTTGTGTTATAGTTCACCTAATGAGTGAAGGTGTACACAAATACGTTGAATACAGAGTTCCTAACGAATTTAAAAACATAGTCCTTACAATGAACCCATTACCTAGAACAAAAGAAGTTGAGGAATATAAAAAAGAATACGAGTTTAAGAGTAAAAACAGGTTATTTAATTTGGATATGTACTTAGGATTGGTTTAATTTAAAATCAATATTCACTTAAACAATAAAATTATTTAAATTTAAAAATAAAAAACATGAGTAATAAACAAGAATTTGAGATTAAATTAAACGAGGAAGAAACATACGGATTGGTTTCAACTCTAACAAACTTTTACGAAAACTTAGATACAATCCAAGATTATTTTTTAGAGAGAAAGAAAGAAAAGGTTTTGGATATGGAATGGGAAGAATATGCTGAAGAGTTCTTTAATGATTTATCTATTGAACCTAAGGATATGGATATTAGTGTTGAGATTATTGATGGTAAAACTTTCACACCATCAACACAAATCGTAACTTCATTACCTTTAGAATCACAAATTGGTAGGCAGATTACTATGGGTGTTAGAGAAAATAAAACTAACAAATGGTTAGGTTTTATTAGATTAGCTTCACCTGTGTTATCTATTAAACCACGTAACGAGTTATTCGGTGGTAAAATTATGGCTACACAGGTAAATAGAAGTATGTTTAACGGAGCTATTATTGTTCCTGTACAACCATTTGGATATAACGCTTTGGGTGGTAAGTTATTAGCTCTAATTTCTTCATCACATTTAGCTAGAGATTTATGGAAAGAAAAATATGGTGATAAGGTTGAACCTTGTTTTATGGAAACAACTTCTTTGTATGGTGATATTAAAGGTGTCTCACAGTATGACGGTTTAAAACCTTTCGTAAGATATGGTTCTATGACTGAATCTGACTTGTTCTTATTCCCTAGTGAAGAAATTTATATGACAATCAGAGATTATTTAAGACCTATATACGGTAAAGAAGAATGGGGTGGTAATTTGGTTGACCCAGGTCCATCAGGTCCAAAGATGAGAGAATTTAATAAGATTATTTCTATCCTTAAAAACCATTTAAGAGTTTTTAGTAAAAGAAGATATTAGGATTTCCATAAATTCACTAAAGAAAAGATGAAAGCCAAAACTAAGAAAAGGTATTATTACACTAATTTTGGTTATGATAATGTTGTAGAACATGTTATGTCTAATGGTGAAATACCACTTAGGAAAAGGGATAACTACGATAGATATTCTCTAGAGAGTGTTATTGAGTTTTGGAGAAATAAAGCACAAAAACGTTTTGATAAATTAAAAGAAGAGGGTAGACTTAGAAACGAGTTAGAGATTTACACAACAGAAACTCTAAATAGTGAACAACAAATTGATATGGTGAGGTAATGTATTTAGAAATCTCAGGTAGACAAACAGGAAAAACTAGTAGATTGGTGGAACACGCTGCAAGTGAGTTAACCAGAAACATCCACAACTCTGGTTATACTATGTGTATTGTTAGTCCTACTATCTTTCGTGCTAGACATATTCGTGAACTTATTAAATCTCAGTTTAATACTAAGATTAATAACATGAGTCTTAACGTTATACCTGAGTTACATTACCCTAAAATAAAAACATCCACAACCATGATACAAGATAGGGGTTTAGGCCCCATAAATATGTATTATGTCGATGAGTTCGCCTTTATACCTAGTGATAACTTGGCTATGTATGGGAGAGCTTATTATTGTACAACACCTAACGGTGACCATGAGTTTACATTAAATATGTTAGAACACTGTAGGTGGACTGGTGAGTACATAGTTTCTTACGATATATCAAGAGAGTTTAGACAAAACCCATTACTACAAAGTGATGTTGAAGAATTTGATGATTTTTGTATTGAACACGAATTAGAAATGTACCCACACCCCTTTGAGGTTATAGAGAAAAAATTTGGTGTGAGACATATTAAAAAACATAAATTATAATGGAAGATGAGTTAATTATAAAATGGGGTGATGTGGGTTTATTGGTTGATTTAACCGATGAACAGAAAATTGTGTTAGCACCACTATACGAATCAATGGCTCAACACATAATTGGGTTAAATATTATTAATAAAAATTTCGGTGAACGTTCTATAGAAACTTGCATATTCCCAATAATGTATAGAATTGTAAAAAATGGTGGGACTATTAGTGATGTGATGATATTACATCAAAATGTTGTAGATTTCTTTAATACACATGAAGAGACAACGTTAGATTTACAAACTACGTATATGGGTATTGATATTGAAGCTGAGTTATGTGCGTTATTCGTGGAAAACTACTTGAATAACACAATTAATTTAGTTAATAATTTAAAGATTAAAAAATTTATTAAAAGACATAGACTATGATTAAGAAAGTAATACATATCGCTGACATACATATAAGGTTATTTAAAAGACATGATGAATATAGAGAACAGTTTGAAAAGTTCTTAGAAAAGTGTGTGGAAGAAAAACCTGACCGTATTGTTATAGTGGGTGATTTAGTACACTCCAAGAATCAAATGACACCCGAACTTATTGAGATAGTTACATGGTTCCTTAATAAATGTACTGAGATATCTACAACTGTCTTAACATTGGGTAACCACGACTTCCTAGCCAACAACTTGGATAGAATGGATGCTTTAACACCTATTGTAACAACAATGAATAACCCTGATTTGATGTTCTTAAAACATACAGGTTGTTACGAAGATGAAAACGTTGTTTGGTGTGTTTATGGTCACATGGAAGGTTCTAAAAGACCTGATATAGAAGAAGCTAAAAAGAAATACGGTGATAATAAAACTTATATTGGACTTTATCACGACCCATTAGTAGGTTTAAAAACGAATATTGGTTTTGAATTCGAAGATGGCCAAGACATATCTATTTTTGATGGTACAGATATAACAATGTGCGGAGATATTCACAAGTACCAAGTTATGGACTACCACGATACCCCTATTGTGATGCCTTCATCCTTAATTCAACAAGATTTTGGTGAAGACCCTTATAATCACGGTTATGTGGTTTGGGATATTCAAACTAAAGAACATGAATTACATAGATTACCAACGGATTATGGTTTTTATACTTTTAAAGTGGATTCTATTGATGTTGTTGAACTAGAAAACGAGAAATTACAATAATGGAAAATACGATGATACAAGAAAATGTGGTTGAACCTTTAAATGACGAACAAAAAGAGGCTATTGAATCAATAACCGAGTTTATTAAAAGAGGTAACCCTAACGAATGGTTTGTTTTAGAGGGTAAAGCTGGGACAGGTAAAACAACCATCATGTCTAAAGCTATTGAACCATTTTTAGGTAAAAGAAGGGTTGAAATTTGTGCTTTGTCACATAAAGCTAAAAAAGTTTTATGGAATAAAGTAACATCAACACTTATAGATTTACCTGTGGGTCTTGATACGCATAGTGTAGCTGGGCTTTTGGGTATGACTTTAGACATGGAGACAGGTAAATTTACCAAAGCCTTTAGTAGGAAAAAACCACCTATTAGATGGGCAGACATTATTGTGGTTGATGAGGCGTCAATGATTAATGAAGAAGCTCTAATCTACATCATGGACTCTAAGAAACCAAAAGCTAAGGTTATTTTTGTGGGTGATATAGGTCAATTACCACCTATTAGAGAAGAAAGAGACCC
>Ga0070749_10001354_pt1 | contig 16600 bp, 25 predicted proteins | sample VirMetDEL_Nov_18_FD_75180 | JGI IMG/M metagenome (GOLD analysis project Ga0070749, IMG submission 75180) | Aqueous microbial communities from the Delaware River and Bay under freshwater to marine salinity gradient to study organic matter... | ecosystem: Environmental > Aquatic > Marine >...
ACCCCGTAAAGAAGGACATCCTTGTTTTCAATCGTGTATTCAAAAAATTCGTTCATTTCATCACGAGGCACCCCATCCGGGTACGTCTTGATGAGAGTATCGAGCTTGTGTTCGAAATCGGCGAGAGTCGTCATTTTTAGATGAAAATTTGAAGATACTGCATTTACTTAGGTTTGATTACAATCTAATATTCTAGGAAGTCTGTAAAAGTGACGATATCTTGGTCAAGTATAGCTTCTGCGATGTCCGTGAGTTCTTGGGGGAGGTCATCCAGTCCCAGACAGCGACCCCAGCTTGGGAGTATGCCGATGCTTAATAAACATTTTACTATCAATTTATCCAAATTGACTGGAAAATGCATGAATAAAATTACTTGAAAAGGGTGCCCTCAGACGAGATTGGTTTTGATGAGGAATTCTAAAAAAATGTACCAGTATAGTAAAAACGATGGCTGCCATAGCCGGTGTCGGCCTTATGGTCGTATGCTCTTCTTCCCTTGCTGCCGTCATGATGATGGGTGGTGAAGAGGAAACCCCAGCCGGACCCTCAGCCCCAGCCGGACCCTCAGCACCAGTAGTACCAAAACCAGATGGTTTATATACGACTACACAAGGTCTAAGACACCAGTCCAATAACCCTGAAGATGGTAAGACTGAAAATTTGTATTATGCGTCTCAACCGGGTACTCCATGGGCTAAATATTACAAGTTTGCATGTGAAGATCCAGAAGGTAATGAATCGGAAAAAGTTGGTCCATATGGACCCATAACAAATGGTCCATATGGTAAACCGCAAATACGTTTCGCCCCAAAAGATACAAAACCGTGTGATCCCAATAAAGTAGTTATATACAGAAGCGATACTGTGGATGGCACTTACACAGATATTACACCTGGTGTAAAGTCACTTGACCACAGCGTTGCGTATGATCACATCAAACCAGCTTTTTATGATTATAACGAATAATACACTTTACTATCAATTTATCCAAATTGACTGGAAAATGCATGAATGAAATTACTTGAAAAGGGTGCCGGCAATTGCGGACATGTTTGTTTGTTTTTCTTAAAAATTACAAGGTTTTGAGTTTAATTAGGCGTAGTTTTTACACGCTTAGCATTTACCCCGTTGTTATTGTTTCTGGGACGTTTTGTATTTCTGTTATTGTTATTGTTATTGTTCGAGTTCGAGTTGGCGTTACGGTTACCTCGCGGTGATCTACCAGTGTGTACCCACGCAAGAACATCTTCAAGGGACCACGATGGATCAATTTTATCATATCCTTTCCAACTCATACTCACTAGTTTAGTGCTGAACTCCCCGTTATTATCGGGAAGCTGGGCAACCCCTTTCCACATTCTAAGAGACTTTCCAGTCTTTGATTGAGTGGTCAAGATATACGGGAAGGTTTTTGAAAAATACTTCCATTTCGCGGTCCTGCGTTTACTTTTAGGCGTGTACTTATGAATCATACCCCAAACGAACTTCTTAATGAAAGCAAGACGTTTACGAGGATCATTGGGTCCGGGATTATTCGTCAGACCAACTGCTAACATCATAGCGTAAATAGATTCCATATAACAGAAATGGTGTTGAGACATTTCGTCATATTGTTGAAGCCTGAATGCCCCCTTTGTAACTGTTTCACCATATTGCCTTTTAATCCGTATTCCATAACCATTATGATTTGCGTTCAAAAAGTTGTTATAATTGGAGGCTACAAAACCACCCGTTGGTTGTACCTGTAACTTTTTGGTTTGTACACCCCAACCTTCGATGTCTTTTGCTTTACACCCAAGGATAGACCTTACTTTAGGAGAATTCCAAGAGCGAGCAACCGGTGCCCATTTTCGTGCTACGTTTTCAAAATTAGATAAACCTGACTCATACATGGAATCGTATACATTCACCTGACCGTTTCGGTGCTTTAAGTGAATGAGACCATAGTGTCCCGTTCCATTACCAAATTTTTGTTCAACTAAGATGAAGTTTTCTTGGGCCCCAGATTTTCTCTGTATATTGAGGTTATTCTTACTGGATTTGACTTGATAAGTCATGTTTTCACGGGTTCCGATGACATCTTCCATCATTTGCTCGAACACACCTGTATCATGAAGATAAGTCTTAGCAACTTCTGAGGCATTCTCAATAGCGAGAAGGGTAATCGCGGTGTCTCCCATCTTACCTGCCTCCACCATCTTTCCCGCTCGTCTTTCTATGTAATCATTCTGATTGAACTTGACATTCTTCTCACCGATATCTCGTATGAGCTGGGTACGATTTGAACCCGCTGGTAAAAGTTTTACTGGAACTGGTCTATTGTTCATATATTATAAACAAACATAATAAAGATTTTCATCGAGATAAAATAATGACTGATCGCATTACGTGGGATGAATACTTTATAAACGTCGCAGATCTCGCCTCCGTCAGGTCTCCATGTGAGAGGTTGAAGGTGGGGTGTGTCCTCGTGAAGAACAACCGCCTCATCAGTATGGGCTACAATGGATTTCTAGGTGGGTGCGAACACAAGTCCATTGTAAGGGATGGACACGAGCAGGCTACGATTCATGCAGAGATTAACGCAATCACGGATGCGGCGAAGAGGGGTGCCTCCATTGATGATTGTGTAGCGTACGTGACACATTATCCGTGTCTCAACTGCTACAAGGCTCTAGCGAGTAGTGGAATCAAAAAGATCTATTACAAATTGGACTACAGGAATGACCCAGTCGTAGAAGAAATGGGCTATGGAATATCTATGGTAAAGTTATGATACTCATAGACAGGATACTTCGTTATTTTTCCAAAGACATCATGTTGCCGACAAATTGTAATGCAACTAATAAAGAACGTCTCTGTCCGAAGAAACGTTGTGATTGTAAAATTTACTGTAAGAGGCCACCCAAGAATCCTAAACCGGTGTTGATAAAAACTTAGCCTTAAGTCTTTCTATCTCTATTCCAACCCATAAATTTTTATCAGTCTTTACGGGTTGTAGTACTAGATCCGTGGATTTGACTTTAAATGTATGTTCAGTTGTGATTTTATCTACACCTCTGAAGGGGAATAATGAAATCTTGCGATGAGCGACTACACTAGATTTTTCTTTCTTATATGTGATTTTTCCACTTGTATTGTACTCTGTTAATTTTTCAATCACGAGTTTCACACCTTCTTTACATCTCGAAGTCTTTCCCATATGTATCCGTTTCAAGAGGGCTACATCACTAAAGCAAACCATATCCATGTGCATATCCTCATTCCACATGAGGACTAACATGATCGGTGTTTCTATGAGGGACGTTTCCGATAAATCTTCAATTTTGAAGTTTGGGTTATTCTTAAAAATACTCGCGAGAAGGTTCAACGCATAGAAATCTTGCCTTATAATTATCTCAGTGTCTTTACCTTTGTAGAGTACAACTTTTACTTCTAAAAACCTGTCTTGTGTGCACACGGACATAGTCACATTTTCATCTTCATCTACGGTGAGACTAATTCTCTCCCTAGAAACCATAATATCATTAGAGGGTGCATTGACAAACGTTTCGGTATCTGATATAGACTTCTCTGTATCGTAATGTGTAAAATCAACTAAATCTTCCTCGCGAAGAACATCAATCCCTTGTGTAGTGACAAGGGGTACATCTATCTCATTATCATTGGCGTAAAGAATATATGACAATGGTAGTAAGACATTTGCAATTGTTTGACTGGTTTGATCCTTTTCAGAGAGTGATATTTTGTCCGACAACCCATAGAACATTATGCTTATTTATATGAGGCAGCTAATCTTTATAGCACTTTCACATCCAAATGGAAGTTCTTGTCAAACTTCCCAATTTCAATTTTACCATCATTAATGAGACTCTTAATCTTTTCACCAACTACGAGATTCTCACTGACGAAAGCGTCAACTTTAGGGTCTTCTGGAAGCTTTGGCATGAACATCATGAAGGCGGTCATCTTCTTATTCATTGGCAGCTCACGATCTTGAAGGATCTGCTTAACGACATTTGGAATCTTGCTTGGATCCATATTATAGTTACTAATATCCATTTGTTTTTAATCCTTTTTATTGATGCGAATAGCCCATTTGTTTTCTTTACGAAACTTTTCGTGATCAACTTCCTCAATCTTGAAGACATCCATTAGGAACTTTTTGATGGGGTTTATTTTTTTAATCTCATTCTCATCATTCTCGTCCCATGTTGGAAAACGACGCTTCCCTTCACCTGGTGCATCCGAGGGTGACACAAAGTCATCTTTTTTAGCATGTGTGCGAATATTTGGTCGTATTCTGATAGGTCGGAGAGTTATCATTTCATTTATCGCAAATATATTCTTTAAACACCTAAGTCGGGCCAAACCAATATAAAAGTAATTCACTTCAAATGTCTACTACCATGAACTCCACTTCCATTACCACCTACATCCTTAAGCTCGAGAAGGAGAACTCTGAGTCTCGCACCAAGATTGAACAACTCACGAAGTTGTACAAGGAATCTGAAGAGGAACGAGTTGCCACTCTCGAGAAACTCAATTCAAAGCTTCTCGGTGACGAGATTCAAAGGGTTGGAGCTGTTCTTAATGAACCCTCTCTCTACGAGACGACTGCGCGAACCAAGACACACACCCTAAACAAGGACATCGCCGAGCACCTCAGGGAGCTTGGTGAGATGACTTCCGACTTTTACAAGGCTGCGGCGTACAACACGGCTGCGAATGCCATCGCCACTCTCAACTTTGAGGTACAGAATGGTGAGAGCCTCCTCGAGATTAAGGGTATCGGAAAGGGTATCGCCTCAAAGGTTGACCAGTTCCTCGCTGAGTACTTTGATGACTCCGAATCCGTTGCCTCTAATGACCCCGAGACCGAGACTGAGTCCGATGACGAGGACTATTTTGTTTCCTACAATGAGGAACTGGCTGAAGCCCTTGACAGCCTCGCCTATTTTGAGGAAGACTTTCACAAGGCTGCAGCTTACGACGACGCAGCGTATGCGGTCCAGCACCTCCCTTTCAAGGTGACCAGTGGTGATGAGCTTGCTAAAGGTCCGAGGAAGGTGAAGGGTATTGGCAAGAGCATTGCTGCTAAGATTAACGAATTCCTTGACACTGGTAAGATCAAGAAACTTGAGAAGCTCAAGAGGTCCAAAGCCGTTGACGAAACCCATGATGATTACTTTATGGAGTCCAATCCAGTCTCCACCAACGAGGAGATCGCTTGGCATCTTGACAAACTCGCTTCTTCAAATGATGATCCTCACAAGGTTCGCGCCTATCGTAAGGCGGCTCAGGGTATCCGCGGTCTTGACTTTGAAGTCACCAACGGTGCCGAGATTTCACAGGGTCCCCGAAAGGTCCCCGGTATCGGGAAGAGCATTGCCAACAAGATTGATAAGTTCCTTCAGACTGGGGAGATGAATTAAACCCAACGAGCCTTGGCCTTTACTTTTTTCCATTTGGGTTTTCTCGTGAGACGTGAGAGTAAATACACATAGAATAATAGGACACCCATCTTCCTTTTAATAAAGACCAATAAATTTCTCAGTATATACTAAACAATGACTCCAGTACTCGTATCCGTAGACAAGGCGGGTGATCTCAAGCTCGGTGCGCGCAAGTGCCGTCTCTACAAGAAGGATGAGGTGGTGAAGGTTGCCAAGAAGTATGGCATCAACACTGAGAAGAAGACTGTCCAGCAGCTGTGTGGTTCCATCAAGGCGAAGGCGAAGAACAGCATGAACAATGTGCCTCTCGCGAAGATGTACCCCGAGGCTGCTAAGAAGCGTGCTGTTGCGAAGAAACGTGCGGAAAAGAAGGCTCTTGACAAGAAGATTGCCGCCAACTTTATGAGGAACATGACCGTCAAGATTCCCGCACCCAGACCCAAGCCACGCAGCCCCAGTCCAGCCGCCGTTGCGCGCGCCAGGGCTAACATTAAGAATATGGTAAATAAACGTGTTTCTTATATGAATGCGGCTGGCCAGAGGATGATCAACCAAGCGTCTCCTCGTGCAGTGATGCGTATTGCTCGGGAACTCCGTCGTCTTCGTTAAATCTGTATACGTATAGTTTTGGTATCAAAAGATGCCTTTTTCTTTCCATCATACACATTTACAATCCCTGAACTAATCATTTTATCGTTTACAGAAACGGAATCCCCTCTCTTTCTATAAACTGTAACAAGAGGTCTCCCATATTTATCCATTTTATCACATTCTATCCAAATCCATCCATTAACTTTGTTTCTACACATAAAGGGATTCCATATCATGTAAGGAGCGCGGTCATCAAACCCACATTCTTGTTTAAATAAATCTCGGGCAAGTTTGGCATAATGAATATGATCTTGTCTATTTATCATACCAAGACTCGGTTTCATTTCGGGAGAGTCGTAACCAAGTGTACGAAATTTAAACTTCAAAACGCGACCATGTAAAATGATAGCTGCGTTAAACGTGTCTCCGTCATACACACTCGTGATTTTAGCATATCCTTTGTAATTTCTTAAATCAAAAATGGGGAGTGAGTCATCCACCGCAGATAAAGTACGTTTATTGAAACAACATATCATTTACAAAATAACAGTATCAATCTTTAAACTGTCATTTTTTAACCCAATCAGAAAGATCGTTATATTCTTTTTCACCTGTAGTTTCACCATCCCCAATCATCATATCCCTTACGGTTTCATATAGGACTGTAGTGAGCGCGAATTTGTAAGCGAGAAAGCCCACGAATGTAGCTCCATAATCAAAGTCAAACGCGAAAGGTGCATTATTCCACATTACTTCAAAAGCAGCGAGACCAAGGGGTGCCAGAAACTCCTTCTGAAATGCTGAATTTTCAAACTTGTCCACCCTATCAGATAGAAGGGTCATATACGCGTATGATGCAGCAGATCCAAGTGTCGCGGATACACCATGATCAGCACCTTTTGCGATGAAATAGGATGCACTGAGAGCAGTCCCATACCCAATCGTAGACTTCTTTAGTGTTGTCTTGAGGCGGGTATACTCAGTGGGGGTGACTGGTTTAGCGAGCGCGTAAGTGAGGGACATTCTGAACAAAAGTCACTTAAAATCTTTATCTGAGTTAACAACAGAAAATGCCGTGTGATAAGTGTAAAAAGAAGTGCGGAGTTCCCATGGATTGTAAATACTGCGAAGGTCAATTCTGTATGAAATGCTTTCGTCTAGAGGCACACGATTGTCAAGGAGCAGATATCAAAAAGTTGAAGCAACGCAAAGAACTAGCAGAAAAACTGGCATTTGAACCACCACCAAAGTGCTTAAAGATTTGAGCGCTACAATATGTAGCGTGGGAGGTGGTATAGTCTACCAACGTCAGGATGCCCGAGTAGGTCTAAGGGGTGCGACTTAAGATCGCCTGTACTATGTACGCGTGGGTTCGAATCCCACTCCTGACATTCATGGGCTTGTAGTGAAATGGATATCACTTTGGACTTCTAATCCAACATTCCGGGTTCGATCCCCGGCAAGTCTGAACATTACATTACACTATGAATAAGGATCTTATCATTCTTATTCATGATGTAGCTTCATCAGTGTATTTACATAAATTACTTTTTCATACGCTTTTCAAGGTTCTTAATTTTATTTTCGAGATTCTTAATCTTGAGTTTGTCAACCTTTCTCATATTATTCACCTGAGCCTGTGTATACATACGATAGGCTGTACCCGGTTTGACCGCGTTTGGTCCGAATAAAGATCTTCCGTTAGACGCAGCCATTTTATTATATGCATATAATTTAAATGTGGGTGTTGATTTTAGCTGTACCCTTACTTTTGTACGGGGGTGCGTGTTGTAGTATTTATACTGTGATGAAATCAAGACGCGACCGTGGTATATCTCCGCGGTGTTCACAAACTGACTTAAGGATACTAAACTAATCTAAAGTAGAAATGCCCCTCGGAGTTAAGAAACTCACTTACGATGCTATTCTTCCAACTCGTGGTTCTGATGGTAGTGTTGGATACGATCTTTACAGCGTTGTGGACACTGTTGTACCGTCTCAAGCAGGTAACACAATCGTTGGGACTGGGATAGCTCTCTGTATTCCACTTGATTGCTACGGTCGCATCGCTCCGCGTTCTGGTCTAGCTGCTAAGCACTGTATTCAGGTTGGTGCGGGTGTGATTGATCCCGATTATACCGGTGAAATCAAGGTCGTCCTATTCAATCATGGCACGGAAGACTTTGAAATCAAGAAGGGTGATCGCATCGCGCAACTTATTCTAGAGAGGTGTGAGACACCAATCATTAAGGAGATTGGTCTCCTTGATGAAACTCTGAGAGGATCAAATGGTTTTGGTTCTACGGGAAAGTAAGAAATACCCAGCTAATAGAAGTAAAAATAGAAGCATAAGAGCGAATACGATGTATGAGGCGTTTATTTCGGTTTCAGATAGTTCTGGAGAGGGTCCTGTAGTTGCCGCCGGGGCTTCCGAGGGTCCCAGAATTACGTTACCAAAACAGTCACCCACTGTGACAAATTCGTCTTTTTCCTCATCTGTGCATGCGTTTGGATTTACACAAAGAGGACAAGCTTCCCCCTCTTTACATTTACAACATTGCTTGAGACTATTCAATGGGAAAGTCACGTTACCGGCTGGTGCCATGTAACCAGATGCACATACATCTTCACTTACGGCCTGACAACCTTCAGGAGTAATTTCAATCCCCCTCATAGAACCATCATCTTGTTGAACTTTGGTGCTATCAAGTGCACAACTCATCTACCTTTAGAGAACATTTTTATCACAGAACCAGAAGTCTTCTGGTTGAGGCATGAAAAGAACACCTTTTGTCATTGTCATGTACAACTTGGCCTTGTTTACGTCGGGGTAGGACATAAGCATCCACCGTTCCCAGTATTCGGCCCTGAAAAAGTCCTCCCAATCCTCTTTTTCACTCTCGTTTATAGTAAGCATACCCCGATGAATTTCACTATGATTTGTCTCTATCCGCAACTTCTTAGGAATCACAGCACCTTTCCTAATAAGATGTGCACGCATGAGACGAGCATCACCATGATCTGTATAATATTGGACACCTTTCTGACCAAAGTCAATGGCTCGTTTACTTGGGAGGATGACACGATAGTTGTGGGTTACAGAAGGACTGGGTTTAAGAACGACGTGCATTTAATTTATCCGAGATAAAGTTTTCGTGATATTATCACACAATGAAGACATATGAATCCATTGATTCTGTTATTATACGAGTTGGTGATTCTGCCAGAGAGAATGACGAGCTTTCTATGTCGTGTAATCCAAAATACTGGTGGTTACACGTTTCCGGATGTCCAGGATCTCATGTCGTTATATGCCATGAAGGTGAAGTAGTTCCTAAAGAGACTAAGAGGGACGCAGCTGTTTTAGCTGTACATCACAGTAAGGCTCCACCCCAAAAGATGACAAAAGTTGATTTTGTTAGAGTTGACCAGATTTCTAAATATACTAAAAGTCATCATGGACAGGTTGAACTTGAAGGTGAAGTTACCAAACTCACAGTTTTCATGAATAAGGAGAAGTCCAGACTCGATAGACTCTTAAAAAATAGACACAATAAGTAAGTATATGAATCATCAAGATTGGAATCCTGTTATCATTCATGGGAAAACTACCACTTCTGATACTCGGGGGTCTAATCCAAAGCACTATCAGCGTACAAAGGAGCAAAAGATTGAGGACGAGGAGATCGGTACACACAAAAAGGTACCACTCTCCATGGCGAAGATGATTCAACAGGGGCGTATCGCTAAAGGTTTCAAAACACAAAAAGATTTAGCGATTGCGGTTGGGGTGAATGCGAGTATCATAGGGTCATATGAATCTGGGAGAGCTATTCCAGATCCGGTGATTCTTCAAAAGTTGAGAAGGATCCTAGGTGTGAAACTAAAGTAATCCCTTATACGTTCCAGCGATATAGTAGACATCCCGGAATCCAAGTTCCTCCAATTTCTCTGCCGCAAATCTGGCCCTCTGTCCAGTGTTGCAGTAGACGAGTAAACCCTTCCTGGGGAGTTCCGTTGTAGTTTTTTCATTAATCTTATCCACGGGGATGTGAAGTGCCTTTGGGTAGTGACCAGCCCTATATTCAACAACTGTCCGAACATCAATGACTCTCTTTATTTTACCCTCTTTTATGAGGCGCTTGGCCTCAGAGGAGGACACGAGGTTTTGCCCCATATAGGTGTACGCGAGAGCAGCAGTGAGACCACCAGCTATGAGGAGGGGTATCATTTGTGATGAGTATAGATTTTATTTAACCCACACCTGAACAAAACCTTCTCTCACATTTTTGAAACCACATTCGTTTAATTTGGTATACACTTTATTGTAATCCACATCACCAGGTCTATCTGTTTCAAAAATAATTTTTTTTATTGGATCCATATCTTCAATGTGGTCAATAAGTTCTGGTAAACAACCTTCACAATCTGCGACTATCGTATTAAATGTTATGTCATATTTGCGTTGTAAATTGTCATATGTCGCATTTTCAAGGTTACAGTCATCATCTTCACAAGATTCTGTATATGTTCCATAACCTTCATCTGAGTGTATTCTCTTTTTGTTTGTCCCGACAGTGCCAACAAAAATCTGTGCATCTCTGTGACCACAATTATTTAGATTATTTGTGAGAGCTCGTGTGATATTTGTATCGGGATCAACAATTACACAATCTTTTGGGTCAGATATCTTATCTAATATAATTGCACTGACGGTACCATACCTGGCACCCAATTCAAGAACTTTGTCATTTTTCTTGATATACTTGGAGGCAATTTTTTGCTCTTCAACTTCAAGTTCTTTATGTGATACAACATTTCCATTTTCATCTGTAAAAATACGTTCTCTGGTAGTGTTTAATAGTATGTATATACACACTAAAAGTAATACTAAGAAGACAATCATTTACTATACTATTTGATTATTTTATACCAATCGTCATACATACCAATTCCATGGATCACACCACCTACGAGAAGTCCGCGGATGAAAGGATTCCTGAAATAGGCTAACGCGAGTAAACTTGTGAGCCAGTGGTGTAAATGAAGTGTTCTACCAAAAATTTTGATTTGGTTCAACGTAGATGGACAATGTGGTCTACACGTATTTTTATACAACATGAATGATATCAATATACCCAAAACAAACATCATTCGTATAAAGATAGTAGACATTTAATGTTCAGAAATGAACAAGAAGACTGCTGATGTGTCCACTCGCCTCTCTCCTGATGAGATCGCTAAGCGTTCAATGAGTGCTCGTGTAGAGGCGGCGAATAAGGCTATGCAGGGAGAAAAGGTTCGCTACAAGTCTCCCGGTGATCCAGAGAGGTTCAAGGCGTTCCTCGAAGATCGTCTCGCTATCTGGGGCGAACTCAAAGACAAGACCTTCCATGGGAAGCGAATGTATGAGAAGACAAATGAGATTATTAATAATATCCAGTAAACGTAACGTATGTATAAAACTTCATATGACAAATCTGAATGTCAAACTGGTATAGTACACATAGGCTATGGTGCTTTCCATAGAGCCCATCAGGCTGTGTACATAGATGATTATATGGAAAAGACGGGGGATCTCCGTTGGGGTATTGTAGCCGTCAATCTTAGAAATGAGGGATTTAGAGAGATTGACGATTACGTTATGAAGACACCCACCTCATACAGAATGGTACGTTCCCACCTTGATTATATAGATTGGACAAAGAACCGAACAATCGCTAAGCACCTCCTCACCCTTCCGAGTGTCCACCTGGTCACTGTAACTGTCACGGAGAGTGGGTATACACCAGGTTCACCCCTCTTTGAATATCTCGCATGTGGTCTTAGAAATAGGAGAACACCTATAACAATCATGTGTTGTGATAACATTCGTCAAAATGGTATTGTGTTAGAGACACAATTCTTGGCATACCTCTATCAGACAAATCAATACGAACTTGCAGATTGGATAAAGGATAATGTGAAGTTCCCCTCATGTATGGTTGATCGGATAACACCCAGGAGTACAATCCAATTAATGGAGGAGGTGGAATCAGAGTTTGGAGGATATGGGCATACTGCTATCCAAACTGAAGAGTATACACAATGGGTCATCGAGGATAAGTTTGCTTCTGATTTTCCAGATCTGACACAGGTTGGTGCAATTGTGACCCGAGATTTAGAACCTTACGAAGAGACAAAGATTCGCATTCTTAACGGGGGTCATACATCCATGGCATACTTGGGTGTTCTCTCGGGGTACAAGACTTTTGATCAGGTCATGAATGATGAAAAACATCGTAAACATTTCAAACAACTTCAAAATGAAGAAATTATTCCATCAATTGATATTGAACTTCCATTTGATATACACGAATATGTTGACAAAGTTGAAGAGAGATTTTCAAACTCTACAAATGTAGATGACCTAGAAAGAATATGTATGGATGGCTTTACGAAGTTCCATACGTTCGTAGTTCCATCACTTCGTAAATGTTTGGATGGGGGAAAGCGACCTATGCATATATATAAGAGCATTGCAGCGTGGTACATATATGCAAAGAGGTTTTCTAGGGGGTGTACGAAAATACGTTACAATGAACCAAACTGGGTTCTTCTAGAACCACTTCTGGTAGAGGGTAACATGGATGCTTTTGTTTCTAATGAGAGACTTTGGGGTGACATTCCTAAAAAATATATTACATTCTCTAGAGATCTTAAATCTATACTCATGTCACAAACATATGAACAAGAGATTGACTTACTTGTAGACTGTTAACAAAAGTGCGCGCGTAACTTGTCAACGCGTTGAACCTCTTCTTCCTCTTCATCATCTTCACATGCTTGGCAAGGCGCGTCAAACATGTGACAGGTGTGTTCACCATTTTCAACCATCTCACGGACATCGGGGTCGTGCATGATATCGTCATCGTCATCGTCATCATCAGGTGGGTCCAGTACAACCTCTTCATAATCGATGCGTGTGACCTTTTGGGACTCGAGTTCTTTGACACGCTGCCGAAGTCTTTTGATCTCATTGTCAAAATCCTCTTCAGTCCAGTCGTCAAACTCATCTAGGGAAGGCTTCATCTCAACGAAAATACCGGTGGGGAGTGGGTGTTCCATGTTTTCTTGAAAAATACAAATATTCTTACAAACTTAGGTGCTATTTTTCTAAACACTTATAACACCATTCACCCAAAACTCATTTGTCGCGGAGTTCCAGAAAGCACGCGAACCGCGCCCAGTACCATATCCACCCAATAGATACTCTCTCTGTACACAAGCCGTCTCCAAAGCGCCCATCTTTCCCTGCTGCTCTGAGACCTTTAACCTAGCGTTGTTAAAGTACTCGTTCATTTTCCTTTGACATTCTTCCTTGTAGTCATCGTAAATCTTCTGTTCAAAGGCGGGAAGCTTTTGGATTGTTTTGAGTGAAAGTTCATCGTAGGTGAAGAAATCCGCGACCTTCTCCTCCTCGGTTCCAATTTCCAACACAATTGTCCGAAGACCGTTTTCCACCAGGTTTTTCCAGGTCCAGAAGCTAGACCCAGTGACGATGGGACCACATCCAATGAGTTCCCCAGCCTCACCACCGGGAGCCCAATGAGTGTTCTTTTCACACCATTGCTTGATAGCCTGACTCTTTCGAAACGCAGTCATACGCTTGATGGGGGTCCAAGTACGGCGCGCTTCCTTTTCCAACTTCACGAGAACCTTGTACTCTTCGTGCATCTGCTTCACACACTCCAAAATCTCATCTCTGATCTTCTGGAATTCCCGCTCTCGCCCTTGAAGTCGTTGAGCTTCAGTGGGAGGCTCATAGTCGCTGTCACTTTCAGTGTCACTCTCAGTGTCACTGTAGTAGAACGTGTCTTCGTGGATTGGTTTGTTGCCGTTCATGTGGTCATGAACGCGTTTGAGTTTGTCGGCCATGTCCAAGTACATACCATCTCCGATTTTGTTGGAGATGTCGTCAAGGCAGGTCATAAGGCTTTGGAGGTCCTCCATGTTTTCTTGAAAAATATAAATTCTGGGCTTCACTTAGGTATGGAACACGTACGAAAGATCATGGATATCATGGATGATGAGATGTTCCCGACAAAGAAGGAATGGGCTTATGTTAAAATTTGTAATGAGCTCAAACAGATACATTTACATTTACAAGAACTTACAAGACTAAAAATAGTGTATGCACCAGCTACCATTGATCCTTCGGCACATATACAACCACGATCTTCGGCTAGAGTAGATCCGTCAGCACCTTAACATGGTATAAAGTTTACAGACAAGAGTATGCAGAGATAATGATCGCCTTGAAACCATTATCCGTTGTAAAACCCCGTGTATCCCGCAATACAAAACTTAACAAACGATTCAAGATTTATTCCACCGCATACAAAAGTGTTGACCCCTACCGCGAAACCTCACTGCGTTATATGGGATATGCAAATGAACTTGGAGAAGCCTTCACAGCCTATCTTCCCGAATGGGGATTGCCCGCGTCGTATTGCGTCGCTGCATCTTATGTGATGTTTGACACACTTGATAAGGGGCAAAAGGCTTATGAGGATGCTGATGAAGGTGAAAAGTTTCAAGATACACTCCGTATTTCAACTGAAACCCTGACATGGCAGATGCTCGCTTCGGTTTTCTGGCCGGGTTCAATCATTCGGGTTATCGTAAGCATGGCTGCTAGCATTGTATCAAATAAACAGTTAGATGATAGTCAGTTCTTTCATTTTTTACCAACCCTCGTTGGACTTGCAGCCATTCCTCTAATCGTGAAACCTATTGATACAACCGTTGATACAATTATGGAAAAATCAATATCTAAAGTCATTAATGGAGAGGTCAAAACACCCGAGGATGCGAGTGCAGCATTCATGACCACTATGGGGTCTCTGTCTGTACCACCAATCATGTATTCTCTCGCATCTGTTATTAAGAAACTAGAAATCTAAATTACTGTACAAAATTGATCGTAATACTCTCGGGTACTCCATGTTCTACAATGTGCTCTCTCAGTTGTCCCATCGCCTCTGCAGCTGAGAGAGTCTCATCCTCATTTTCATTGTCCGTTCTGGACCACTCTTCATGCAATTCTTGAAGAAACTCGTTTAGACCCGAGTCTTCATCAATCCATTCTTGTGGTTGTCCGGGGGTGGTAGGTACGTATACAGGAGGTCCATCCCTTGCTGGATCATAATCCGTAATCCAAAGTGGTTCATTTTGATCAATGAGAAATCGGGGTGGTTTCACTCTCTCGCGTAGTTCCTTAATGGTGTTACAAATGTCCACGTAGTCACCCTCGGGGATACGCTCTGCATTCCGGTCAACTAAATCAATCAACTTGTGAAAGAGATCCATTTTGAGTTGATTTTTTTGATAAATCAGAGACGACTTAGGTTACATATCATTGGAATTAGGTTCAATCATATGTAATTTTAGTTGAAATACAGGTGTTAATACTAATTAGTTACCGAAAGCGACACCGGCCATACCATTCTTGATACGAAGAATGTTATAGTTGACCGCATACACACGGTGGAGAGTGTTACCACCAGAAACGTTGTTCACCATAAGCTTCGCGTTATCAATGCGGCTGAAGTTTAGGGTTCCACTGGGCTGCGCCTTGCTCATGGAGAGACAGAAAGGCCAGGTGTAGGTTGGGAGATCGTCCAAAACATCGTCTGGGAGATCGGTGCAGTGCATCTGTGGCACAACATTGTGGTGGTACACGTTGGAAGTGTTCTCATAGAGAGGAGTACCGTTGATGTAGAGAGAGGAGGTACTGAAAGTATACTCATCGTACCACTTCTGACCGGCAGCTGCACCGGAGACGAGGTGGATAGACTTTACTGGGTGGTTGAAATAGCTGAGATCCAGTTCGGTGTCAGTGTTGGTGGCTGGCTGGTATTGAGTCTGAGTGAAGAGGATCTCGTGCTCGGTATCGGTGAAGTAAGCACGTTCATCAGTATCAAGATATATGTAGTTACCGTAAATCTTGGGAGTACCTTGGGGGGTGTAACCGTCGCGGCACTTGATGCGAAGTTCCACCTCATGATATTGTAAAGCCACCAAAGGAAGAGACTTGGTCCAGTCCTCACCGAAGAAGAAAGGAATCATAAAGTGGTTCTGACCGTGATTCTCCTTGGCAACATTAGTAGTGACAGTGCACGAAGCCTTGGCAGAGTTGTCGCGGAGAAGGGGATTGTAAGCACCCTGGATGAAGAGGGAGTCAAGTTCGGAGACCTTCTGACCACCAATCCACAACTCGAAGGTGGTTGGATTGGAAGCACCCGCGGAGAAAAGACCATCTGTGTTGGTGGCAACGTTGGAGATGAGGGTATCCTCAATCCAAATGTAGCTGAGGAGATCACCCTTGGAACGAATTGGCACGGTAATTTCGTTGGAGGCTGCGAAGGTTCCAATGTAATCCATGCGCTCTGGCTTCATCGCGAAGTTGGTATGGCGCTTGTAATTTTGACGGAAGAAACTGACCTGAGGCTGGCCAGTGATGTACACATCCTGAGCACCTTTAGATACAAGGTCAATCAAAGCGGCAGACA
>Ga0070749_10001355_pt1 | contig 16600 bp, 19 predicted proteins | sample VirMetDEL_Nov_18_FD_75180 | JGI IMG/M metagenome (GOLD analysis project Ga0070749, IMG submission 75180) | Aqueous microbial communities from the Delaware River and Bay under freshwater to marine salinity gradient to study organic matter... | ecosystem: Environmental > Aquatic > Marine >...
AGGAAGCTAAAAAAGATGCAGACCCTTACAGGGGTTTAAAAAACCTGCCCATACTTGGCTCGATATTTCGTAAAACAGCGGCACTGCCTGAGAAGAAAGCTCTCGAAATTTTGTCAAAACAGAGAAGTACTGGAACTATGAATATCCAAGAGTTGGCTAAGCTTGCTGCTGGTCGTTGCTGGGATGGTTACGAGCCTGTTCCAGGAAAGGATGCTTACTCTGACGACAGCTGCCGTAAAGTTGGCAGTAAAAAGAAAAAAGAAGAGAAAGAAGCCTCTAGCTGCGGCGGCAGTCATTCCTCAAAACCTAAAAAGAAGAAAGCAGTAAAGTCGGCTGCTCTCAACCAGCTTATTCTTGAGAAGTTGGCTGGAAAGCGTGGTCTTTGGGACAATATTCACGCCAAGCGTGAGCGTGGTGAGAAGCCTGCCAAGCCAGGGGACAAAGATTATCCAGATGCCAAGTCTTGGAAAAAAACCACGAAAGAGTCTGCTGACGCTGCAATCAAGAAGTTAGTGCTTGAGAAGATTGCTAAGTCACCCGCATGGCAGCGTGAAGAAGGCAAGAGCGAATCTGGCGGACTTAACGCTAAAGGACGTGCAAGTCTAAAAGCACAAGGTCAGGACATTAAAGCTCCTGTTACCCAGAAAAATCCAAAGGGCGAAGCCAAAGGTCGCAAGGCTAGTTTCTGTGCACGAATGGGCGGCATGAAGAAGAAGCTGACCAGCAGTGAGACTGCTAACGACCCTGATTCCCGCATCAACAAATCTTTACGCAAATGGAATTGCTAATAAAGTCTGCGAAGAATCATTTAAACAAGAACTCCATGACTTACTGCAAACATTTTAAGTTTGCAGCGGGCCATGGTTGTTCTTGTATAAAGGCCGGGCTATACCTGATAATTCATGCTGTGTTTCCTTGTTTTTATCAGCAAGCAGGAAGCCGTCTCGTGCAAAGGCTTAACAAGCATTTCACAGAGCACAAAACTCAAATAGAAAGCCTCTGTAACGGGGAAAAATAGTATGTTCAATCCGCAACAGCCTAATGGCAGCTTAGCTTCTATTTTTGCAGGCAACTCAAACAACTTCTCTTACCAATCTCCTTTGCCAAGGCTAGGTGCTCCGATGCCACCAAAATACAGTGGTGCGATGAATACAGTTGCACCTAAAGCTGGCGGTAAAGGAAAAGCCGACGTAAACGGAGCAATGGCAGCTATGAAAAGTGCAAGCCAAGATAACAACGCAACACGACTTTCTAGTGCAGGGGAGAAGTCAGGCGTTAAGTTCAAGCACGATAACTCTGGCCATGCTACAGGCCAAGCAGCCTTCGATACTCTTGACGCATATATGAAGAAGGCAGGCCTCAACAGCTTTCAAGCTAACTTCTTTGGCAGGCTAATTTCTGAAGGCTACGGAGAATCGGAAATTCGTTCAGCGGTGAAGCTTGCTAGCGAGAAGTACGGATCTGCTGTTACGGAAGAGCTAGATACAGGGCTTGAAAAGTTGGCATTCGGCACAGTACTAAGCAAACTAGTACCTGCTGCTGGTAGGTTTGCTGGTAGGCTTTTTAGTCGGGGGGCAGCAAAGGCTGCACCTACAGTAACAAAGGCTGCACCCACGGCAGCAAAGGCTGTTCGAAAGTATGTACCTGGCGGTGCGGTAGGTAAACGTGCTTTGCTAGGTGCATCAGCAGGAGCCGGATCTCCAGATTCGTTTAACGAAGACGGGTCTTTTAACTACAGCAGAGCAGCTCGAAATGCCGTCTTAGGCGGCATAGGTGCAGGAGCTAGCCGTAGAGTTGCAACAGGCCTTGGTACCGGTATGGGTATGCAATATACAGGCGAAGTTGGTGAGGCTTTAGGTCTTTTACCGGAAGGCTCGAGTGACTTAGGTTTTTATGGCGGGACAGCTTTTGGTCTAGCTAAGCCTAAAATAAGCGGCCTAAGTAACGTTGTTAATAAACTACGACCTGCCGCAGGTACTACAGGTCGAAAAGTATTTGATGCAGCTATAGGTAAAGATAATGTCGCATTGATGCGGATGGGGAACCCTATGGGTGCAATCAATGCTGTTAATCCAATTGAAGTAGTCACCAGAGCAGGATTTGCCGCAGGAGCAAAGCCTGTTGCGGCTATTGGTCGTCAAATGACTAAATACCCTACAGTCACTGCAGGCCTTGGAGTCGGGACTGGAGCTGGGATTGGTGCACTTGGAGTTAATGAAGCAGTTAACCAATCTCAACGTGCGGTAGACGCTGAAAACGCACTAGCAGAAGCACAAGCAGCACCTGGAGCACCTGGAGCACCTGGAGCACCTGGAGCACCGGAAGCAACAGCTTCAAATACGCAAGATATTATCCAGCAGCTTATGCCTTATCTTTTAATGGGAGGTGCAGGTGCATTAGCCGGAAATGCGGTAGGCGGAGGTACCGCAGGTACTGCTTTAGGCGGCTTAGGTTTGCCACTGATGTACGCACTGGCTACACGAGGGCAAGAAGGGAACATTATTGATTCCATGGTCGGTAAAGGTGTTGGTATGAGTGACGCTCTCCAGCTCTTAGGATTAGGCGGAGGAGCACCTGAAGCGGCAGCAACCCAAGCGGCACCGGCAGCAGCACCAGAAGCGGCAGCAAACACGCCTCTACCCGGAGACACTGACGGTGACGGTGTTTTATCTGCGGCTGAAGGCACGGCTATTCAGGGCAACCCGGAAGTCATGTCTAGCCTGTTAAACGATCCCCGTGCTAGTGAATTAGCAGCCGAGCAATACCGCACAAATCCGGAATTTGCAAAGCAAATGAATAGAGCTGCCGGGATGCTTGCGTCTCCGGCAATAATTGCAAACCAAACCGGGTTGAGTATAGAAGACGCTAAGAAGCTGAAGCAGCTAGCAGTAAGTTTGCAAAACCAAAGTTAACTGCGACGGTGAGTGAGAGATCTAGGAAGCGGGGTGGGTTTTCGTCTTTACCCCTTCATGTTCTTAGGTGCTAGCACGGATTTTCGGGTACGTGCTAGGATGTTGCTGGAGGTAAAACCCCCGCATTCAACATCCCGAGTAACTGGAATTGTGGACACATGGAAGTTCGGCTCCTCCAGGTCTCCTTCATCTTCCCCACAATAGAACTTAAAGCCTCTCGCATATTCGCAGATGTGACGCTTTGTAGGGAGTACGACGTTAACACGCGGAAACCGGGTGCGGTTACTTAGCTCACCTTTTATTTCAGAGAAGACGAGTGATTGATTTTGAAGAAAAAAAGCTAGTTTACTGCAACGTACCTAGGACGGGTTCAAACGTAATACGTCCCGCAATAAGCGAGACTTTCAAGCTAGTAAAAACTCCTGAGTTTCGGTGTAAGTTTCACGGTACAAAGTGGTATCCAAAGTTTGACGATTACACGATTGTCCTGTCTATTCGCCACCCGTACAGGCGAGTACTCAGTCTTTGGGCTTTTTTTAAAACCGTTATCTACGAGTATTACAATCCTGGCTCTACAGACGACCCGTTAATCCAAAAGTCTGCGAGCCGTCGTCCCTGGAATAAGTTAGCTGTCTTTAACCAGCCAACTTTAGAGGCTTTTCTTAATCGACCATTTGCATACGACAACCTGTGTGCTGACGGTAGCTGGGCAGCTGAGTGCTGCTACAAAAGGTTACCGAGAGAGCCTGATTACATTGTGCACACAGAAACCATGCTTGAGGATCTGCAAAAGATCCCTGGGGTTTCGGTAGACTCTGTACCGCAGTGGAACAAATCTTTTGCTGCTACTAGCTGGTACCGATACCTGAGGCCTTACGAGGCTGATATGATTAAAGAACGACTTGCCTTTGAGTTTGACAAGTTCGGCTACACGAGAGACTTAGAAGCAGTGAAACGTGGCGAGTATTTTGTCTAACAGAACGTGAAGAAGTAAACCATGAATTTAACAGAGTATAGCTTCGAATCTACTGGCGTATCTGTAATTAAAGGTGCAATCGACGACAACACTGTCGAGCAGGCTAGAAAACTCATAGCTGACAATTGGCCACATAAAGGCCCGCCTTGGAAATTCCCTCTATTGCACTTAGGTCGTGTTTTTTGGGAAATGATGACGCACCCGTTAGTCCTCGATTTAGCTGGAAAATTTGCAGGCGATTATTTTAGGATGGACCACGCTTTTGGTGTTCATGGTCGCGGAGCAGTTAAACAGCTGCATGGCGGTCCCCAATCTAGCCAACATTCTTGTTTCTACGTGCCTGCGTCTCTTGACGGCAGGTCGGGTCTTTTCGCCCAGCTGAACTTCGGATTTACGCTTTACGGTCAAAGCCCAAGCACTGGAGGCTTTTGTTACGTACCCGGAAGTCACAAGTCTGTAGATCCACGGGCAGGCCAGCAGTTGTTAAACGAAGTGTACAAAGGCGACATGTCTCACCCATCTATCGTAGTTCCGACACTAGAGCCTGGTGATTTAATGTTATTTAGCGAGGGCCTTGTACACGGCGATACTCTGTGGAGAGGTAAAGGCCAATCTAGGCTCCAAATCTATTACAGAATTACGCCTGGTTGGATGTGTTGGCGAGACCCTGCTCAGACTGCAAGTTACCTTGAATACGCCAAAACTGACTTAGAGCGGCGTATGATAGAGCCGCCTTGGACGGGTAGATATACCGAAGACGCAAAGTCTATGGGAATAGACAATACTCGGCGTCCTCCTACGAGGCCGTTATGAGTGAAATAGCAACAATCTGGCGAATACTTGGCAACGAAATGCCTCCAAGAGACAGCCCAGGTAGGCGTATAGAAGTTCTTAAAGAAATATTAGAGCAAGAGCCAGAGCTAGAAGGTGCACAGAAGTGGTACGTAGTTAACAGGTTGGCAAATATTCCTTGGCGTCGGTGCATAGTCGAAATGCTTGATCGACATAATGCCCACTATGTGACGATACCTTATGACCGGACTGTATCGCCAACTCTGGAAAACTTGAAGCTGCACGGCGTTAGTATAAACAAAGCCCGTAACTTAGCTATACAGGCCGGTCATGCTATGACGCCATGGTCGGTTGTTTTGGATGGCGATTGTATCTTTACGAGCGAGGGGTGGAGTCCGGTAATCGCAGCAATGCGAGAAAACAAAACCAAGTACTTAAGCATACCGCATCGACGTGAATCAGCGGGTGATCTTGCAGAACCTATGCTGGCATGTCACAGAACTTCGGAAGAACGCTTTGACGAGTCTATACCGTTTGGCAAATGCGATAAATTAGAGTTACTGTGGCGTCTCGGTCACGATAGGACACCGTACTCAGGACATTTAAAAGTTGAAGGCAACAAAACCCAAGTAGTCGGTGAAGTCCGCCACATTACTACAGGACACCCTAAGTTAGAGTCCAACCTAGGTCAGCGTGAACGCCAACGCGAAGCTTCTTTTCAGCAGTTATCTCAATCAATTAGAAATACTCCAATAATGAGCTGCACGCTGCACGGCGGTAAGTCTCATGTGTGGTCAGAATTAGGCGGTTTTTTTGATTATGCAGACCAATACTCGTCGATAGCTTTTGACGTTCATGACGGTGCACAAATTGTCGAAGTCGGTTCTTGGCAAGGTAAGTCATCCATTTATTTAGCCACGCAGGTAACGGCTTTTGGCAAGCGTGCTCACATCCATTGTGTCGATACTTTCGATGGGGGTAATGACGAAGTTTTAAAATCTAGAATCGAAGAACTCGGAGGACCGGACGCTTTATTTGGCTTGTTTAATCACAACGTTAAACGCTCCGGTTTAGGCTATATGATTACGCCTCACCGTAAATCATCGGTAGAGGCTGCAAAAGAGTTTGGAGACAATACGTTATCTGCTGTATTTATCGATGCCGGACACAGCTATGAAGATGTTAAAGCCGACTTAGAAGCTTGGTACCCTAAAGTGAAGCCGGGCGGTCTCCTTGCAGGACACGATTTCGATTTTGCTCACCCAGTTAGTCGAGAAGGGGTTATTCCTGCTGTACGTGAGTTTTTTAAAGGCATGCCACTTGAAGTGATGCCTTATGGTCGTGTTTGGAAACATATCTGCTACAAAAACGGAGATCCTGCGTTTCCTGATTCTCACAATCCTTTAAGGCGAAGAAGGCTTTGGGTGTGAATACGTTATGTATACATAACAAGAAAACAAGCAGATACTATTGCGACTTTAATCCTGCATCTGTAAATTGAAATTAACACACCCGCTACACCTCTCCTGAAGACGATCCTGTGCCACTACAGTGACGTGAATAATGAGCGGGTTTTTCTCCTTTATTTGCAGGAGATAGTTCATTGTGGTTTTTCAAATCTAAAACTGAAAAAGCACTAGAAAAAATCTTAGCGTATCAGAAACTAGTTTTAAGGAACCAAAAAGTCCTTACTACTAATCAGTTTGTAATCGCTAAGAGGCTAGAGTTGTTGCAACAGATGGTTAGCACCTTAATGTTAAGGGGCAAACCAGGTCCTTTGTTTATCACCGTAACAGGTGAAAGGAGTGTAGAAGGTATGGCTGATATTATTCTCTTTAGCGTGAGCCTTCCGCCCAAGTCAGCACCAGACGTAGCTAAGCGAGAGCTTACTATTGTTGTTGGTGGAGGCGAACCGGATGTTCGCAGCCTTGGCCCCGACGAACTGCTCGTCGAAGGTCTTGAAGGTCTGCAAGACAGCAATGTTGAAGTGTCTCTTGTAGACATCGACGACGGTGGAAACCGCTCAGACGCTAGCTCGGCTAGTGCTGTGCTGACGGACAATGTTCCTCCGCCTCAACCAGGTGTTCTCGGCATTTCTATTGTGGGCGAAGAGTTTGCTCCAGAGCCAGAGCCTGCTCCAGAGCCTGCTCCAGAGCCAGAGCCTGCTCCAGAGCCTGAGCCAGCACCGGAGTTTGATTTAGTTGACGATGACGCTGACGAAGAAATTGTCTAAACTGTAAGCAGTCCAATTCTCCTCAAGGAAGAAGGAGGCTGCTTGTGGTTGTACTGATGCTCATTGGGATGATTGTCGTAAGTATTTACGCACTTATCCCTGCCTGCACGATTCGTTCGTGCCCTTATCAGCAGGTTAGAGAAAACCCAGAGAATACGCGGCTTACGCCGACTGACGTGTGTGAGCCAAGTGTTCTATCGCGATCTGGGAGTTCTTACTCTCCTCGTTGAAAGGAAGGTGATCGTATCTCGGCTGAGCCCGGTGTACCTACCAAGTACGCCGGGCTTAGTTCGTTAATATTGGCAATTATTGTAGGGTTTTAGTAAAATCCGTTTACCGGTCACCCTTTCATTATTTTGGAAAGACACAAAATGAATCGCACAGAATTAGAGTCTCTTGTTTTAGAGAAGTGTGCTAGCCAGGGCATGACAAGAGAAAAGCAGGCAAATATCTTAAAGTTATTACGAGGTTTGCCTGCCAGGCTTAGTGCTGGCAGAAACGCTGCTGTTGCAGGCGGCAAGTCATTAGCTAGAAAAGCAGCATTACCTGTAGCAGCTGCCGGTGGAGCCGGTCTTGCCGGTTACTCGTCTGGTAAAGCTACAGGCGATGCCGCAGGCTACCAGCGAGGATCTGCCGAAGGCGGGGCTGACGCTATGCGTAATCTGTTTAGAGGTTTGCTGGACCTAAGAAACCAAGGTTCTAAGTCAAAAACAAACTTGGAAGAGTATTTCCAATCAAAAAGAGCTTCAGCAGATGCGGAGTTCTTTGGGTCAGAAAAAGAAGCATTTATAAAAGCTCTTATGGCAGGCGGAAGACTTTTAGGTAAAGGTCTTATGGGCGGTGCGAGACTCGGAGGTAAAGGCCTTATGAGCGGTGCGAGCCTCGGAGGCAAAGCTGTAGGTAAAGCTGCACCTGTTGTTGCAAACCAAGCAGGACAAGCCGTAAGGGGAGCTGGTAGGGTTGTCGGCACAGGTCTTCAAGGCTATGCGAGAGGCGGAATGCGTGGTGCTGGGCAGGCTATGAACAGGGCTATTGCTGTAAATCCAGGCCAGGCTATGAAGGGAATCGGTGCTATGGGTCTTGGTGCTGGTTTGGGAGCACCTGTAGCACTCAATGCGTTAGGTAACAGTGCCGCTTCATTAGGTAACAGTGCCAGCCAAAGTTTCAACAGCAACGTAGGCCAGCCAATTCAACAGCTTCTGGGTACGTTAGGGCAAGCAGGCGGCGATATCGCAGGAGGTTTCGGTAAAGCCTATGGTCGATTTGGCCAGGGGTAGTAGCCTGTACGAGAAAGCCTGAACATTTCGATCTAGACGGGCTACTAACACTAGCCCGTCTTTTTTTTGGACAAGGATGTCATGGGCAAGAAACTAATTGCTTTAAGAGAGTTTTTATTCTCAGTAATTATGCTCTGCACGGCTGTTGATGTTTTTTGGAGCATAGTCGTAGTAGACACGCTTATCTACCACGAGCTTAATCCTGTAGCTTCTTGGATTATCTTTCGAGGTGACAACGGGATGGCGACTTTGCCGCATTCTGGTGTAGCTCTCTTATGTGGTCTAAAAATAATCGGGACTTGGCTAGCAATACGCTGCTTGAACGCCCTTATGCATTACCAGCCTAGAGTAGGATGGGCTTCAACCGCAGGTGTTGCAGCTTTTATGGTTTATCTTGCGTGGTTTTTGTCGTTTTAGTAACAGTAGCACGGAGGCTTGCTATGAAACTTAGATTTGTTAAACCAAACAGCCGAAGCCGTTTGGTAGTTCGCGGACCTTTCACTGACGAACTTGTAGACGTCGCTGTTAAGTTGAATGAAATGGGCTTTAAGCCTGTTACGTTTTTGCAATTTCTAAAGCACGCCCTTTTTTGGAGAAAGTCTGCAAAGTAGGTCTTGATTAGTTTTATTCGAGGTAAACTGCTTGCTTCCCTTTGGGGGACACGCTAACATTACGGCTTTCCTTAACTAGAAAGCGAATAATGTTAGCTAGGAACACGGCTCATCCTCGAAGACAAATGATTGATGACCAGGTAGATCAGCTGGAATTAGCAGACGTCTTAGTAGCAGACGGACACGACCACGCCATTTTGGGGCTTGTTGAGCTTCAAAATGGCGTTTTTGTTGTTGCGTACAGCACTAAAGAAATACTAGAAGGACTTGTCAGAGATGGCATGAGTTACGATGAAGCTCAAGAGTATTTTGACTTCAATATCAAAGGTGCGTACGTGGGACCATCAACTCCTGTCTATATTGAAGATCAGCACTTTGAACAATACGTCTGAAACAGAGGAAGAACCCTTGGCACCGATCAAACCTGAAACTTTGAAATGGCAGAAGTTCCCTGTAGGTAGCGACGGCTTTGTCTGTCTCGTAGATGTAATGGGCGATGACTCGTCCGTCGTGCAGGCTGCCCGTGTCAGCTACGGTGCAGGCACTAAAACGGTCAACAACGACCGCGGTTTGATTCGCTACTTGATGCGTCATAGGCACAGTACGCCTTTTGAAATGGCTGAGTTGAAGTTTCTTGTCCGAGTTCCTATGGACTGCTGGCGGCAGTGGATTAGGCATCGAACAGCCAATGTTAACGAATACAGTACGAGGTATTCAGAGGCTATTGATTCTGCGGCTACTACACTACCTAACAAGTGGCGTAGCCAGTCGAAAGCCAACAACCAAGGATCTGGAGATTATCTGTCTGTCGAACAGGCAGACGGGCTTAGCGAGCGAGAAGCCGAGTTCCTGGAAATGGCCCGCAACGTTTATGAAGAGCGAATAGCTTGTGGCGTAGCGAGAGAGCAGGCCAGAAAGGATCTTCCGTTATCCACTTACACGGAAGCGTACTGGAAGGTAGACCTGCACAACTTGTTGCATTTTTTGAGCCTTAGAATGGACTCGCACGCACAGCAGGAAATACGAGACTATGCCACGACAATAGGGGAAAAGATTGTCAAACCTTTGTTCCCTCTTGTCTGGGAAGCCTTTGAAGACTACCGCCTTGGCGGCATGTTTTTGACTAAACTGGACATTGAATGTCTAGCTAAGTACATCAGCGGCGAAGCACAAACGCCAGAATCGGCAGTTAGGCATATTGAAAACAAGCGTGAACAGTTTGAGGCTTTAGATAAACTTAAGCGAATCAACAGTATTGTTGCTAACAAAGTTATGTAAGGAGCAGAGATGAAGGGAGTCATACTAGCCGGAGGATTAGGCTCAAGACTGGCACCGTTGACGATGGTGACAAATAAGCATTTGTTACCCGTGTACGACAAGCCGATGATTTATTACCCGCTAGAAAACCTCGCCAAATCTGGAATCGAAGAGGTTATGGTTGTGACTGGCGGCAGGTTTGCTGGGCATTTTTTAAGCCTTCTCCAAAACGGTAAGCATTTCGGTCTTAAGAAGCTGGAGTATGCCTATCAAGAGGGCGAAGGCGGCATTGCGGACGCTTTAAAACTTGCCCGGAGCTTTATTGGCGACAGCGGGCCGTTTTGTGTGGTACTTGGTGACAACATATACCAGTACAACATTAAAGAGCACGTAGAACGCTTCGAGAAGATAGAAGGCAGTGGAGCTTGTGTGCTTTCCGTGCCTTCCGGATCTTATGATCCTATGCGTTTCGGTATTGCCGCATCTAACATCCAGTTCTTTAACGAAAAAGCGATTAAACCAGAGGAGTTAATCGAAAAGCCTGGAAGTGCTGATTTAAAGAGACTGGGCGGAAACTTTAAAACAGTAGACATCTTGACTGGTACTTATTTTTATACGCCAGATGTTTTCGATATCTGTGAGCAGCTCAAACCTTCAAAGCGAGGTGAGCTGGAAATTACAGACGTAAATAAAGATTACTTAGACCGTAAATGCTTAGACCTTTATAGGATTGAAGGTTGGTGGTCAGACGCAGGAACGTTCCCAAGTCTGCTTGAAGTATCAAATCTCGTCAGAAGAGATGGAGCAAATTTAGATGTGCAAACCGGAGTGTGATGAGTGGGATGATTCTGTAGGGTCAGTGCCGCAAGTTATCGAACAACGTGTTTACGAAGATGCTCGTGGAATCTTTGCAGAAATTTGGCAAAGAGAGCGGCAAGCTGTTCCGTCAAATATTTGCCAAATCAATCACAGCACTTCAGTCAAAAACACAATTAGAGGCCTGCATTGGCAAGTGGCACCGCATGGCATTGGCAAGTATGTCACATGCTTGCGAGGTATGATCGACGATGTCGTGGTAGATCTTAGGAAACGAAGTAAAACGTTTGGTCAGTGGAAGGCTTACACGCTGACACCGAATAACCCTGACAATATTCGAAAATCTGTGTGGGTGCCTTCAGGGTTTGCTCATGGCTTTGTGGCTTTGGCTGAAACACCTTCAGAAGTTATGTACATGCAAGACGGTCTATGGCACAAAGACGCAGAACGAAGTTTACGGTGGGATGATCCTGACGTAGGCATTAATTGGGGGGTATCTTACAGCTCCTGCCCGTTTGTTATTTCAAAAAAAGATAGTGAAGCTCCGTTTTTACAGGACCTTACTGACCATGATCTCTTTCTTTAAAATTGCATTAGTAGGCGAAAAGAAGTTTAGGCCTCACGCATATCATCAAGTCACTCACAGCTTATACGCAGTAAAGGTATCGAGTGAATTTACAGAGTACCGTAGGTTTCGTGGCATATTTCGTCGGCCAGAGGTTTACTTCGGTTATGTAAAACTGACAGGCGAGTTCAAAAATCAGGACAGGTTCGAATCTGTATTGAAAACGAAAACAGACGTTGCCGATGTTCTTAATAAGTTAGAAGACTGGAACTGTGCTATTTCTTCAGCAAACGCTAGCGGTAACTCAAACGATGCCCTCAAGGACATCAGAGACGGCTTGTTAAAAACTGTAATGCACCATGTAGCGGATAAGGTATATGCCTAAAACCCTAATAACAGGCTGGTGTCGAGGCGGAATGGGCTACATAGCTGACCTTTGCAGGCTTGCCGGTAAAGAAGTCAGCATGGCTTTGGGCCCAGATACCGACCACGACAACCTGAAAGACAAACTTAAAGAATGTGCAGAAGTAGAAATCAGCCCTTACGTCGCTCACCTGATAGGTAGGCCCGAATTACCTGAACGTAAGTTTTTTGTTGTTCGTGATCCTATGCGAGTGATAAACAGCATTTACTATCACGGGCTGCTGCACACAGAGAAAAAGACTGATCTGTACAAGTACGTTTTTACCCACCTGGAAGATTGTAAACAAAACTTTCACGGGAAGCCGGGTCAGTGTGTGTCTGTTTACGTGCACGAGTATTTGCGTCTTTATAGACGGTTTAATCCTACTAAATCTATGGTAAGGATAGAGTCAGGGCCTAAATCTTTAGCTCGAACACTACTTCAAATTGAAGACTTTAACGAGTACATAAAGCCGACAGTAAACAGCTCATACTGCAAACAAGTTTTACGTCCTTCTTTGCTTCACGATTCTGTTCGTAACCGTATCCTGAGAATGCTCACAAACCTTGGGTACAGGGAATGGGCATGGTTACCTAGAGGCCAACACGCTCATTACGTAAACCCGGACTGGCACTGCTAATGGAAATTATCAGATTAAATAGGTTTAAAACCTACAGAAGTATGCGTTGGTGTAGGTCAGAGTACCTGTGGCAAAATCCATATTTAAAGAAATACAGGATAGACATACGTAATGACAGCAACGGACCTTGCGATGTTTTAGCAATACCTTGTCCGCATTTACCTGGGAACGAACCGTTTCAGCACCGGGACGATGGCTTGTTTATCAGCTGCATTCATCGAGGTCTTTTAGAGTTCCAGGACACGCCGCTAATTTGCGATAGCTCTTTAGACTACGCCACGATTGACCATCAAGTCCTGGGGCTTTTGTCTAACCCGCAAGTTAAAAAATACATGACGGGCGTAGGTTTCCGTAACAACGTTTCCCAGGAACGTCGAAGTTGGGGTGGTGAATACTACGGCATGGTTTTGTATGAGCTGGAGCTAAACAACCGAGGTACTGACCAAAGACCAGATAGGGACCCTTTCCCTTCGTATGTGCAGGAAAAACTCTGCAAAATAAACCGACCACCAACTCCGCCGTTTTCTGATCGTGTTGCTGATTACATTCAGCAAAATATGAAGCCTTTAAAAGACAGGCCTATTGATTGCTTTTTCAGCGGCAGAATAGCCTATGCACCTTATTCGATACAGCATTTAAATCACCCGACGCGAATAAGGGTGAAATTAGAAGATACGTGGGATAAGCTGCCAGGTAACAACTTCTTTTCTGGTTACGGGGATTTCAGGGGTACTAAGTACTTTGGAAAACCTGTAACTTCTTTTAAGTATCCATACGAGTACGTAGACGCACTTCTCAATTCTAAGGTAGTTATAAGTCCATGGGGATGGTCACCGTGGTGTGTTCGTGACTTTGAAGCCTTGCTGTGCGGTTGCATTGTCATTAAGCCTGAGTGCAGCAATTTGCTGACTTGGCCAGACATTTACAACCCTAAGAATCAGCTAATGGTTTGGACCGACATTGGTTTTGAGAATCTGCCAACTCAGGTCCAGTATTGCTTAGACAACCTTAGCGAAATGCAGGAACGGACAAATCACGGCATAAAGTTTATGCGTGACGCTATGTATCCGTTAGATAAGTTGTTTGACTCCTGGACGGGCGACTTGCGTCAGCATTTAGAAGACGCTTTGACGAGTAACATCTACGCCCAGTCTTCAGCAATCCCGAACGTAGGAGCTATGAAGTGATTCCTCCGCAAAGCCAATGGTGTCATCAGATTTGTGTGACATCTGCTTGCTGGCCTAAACCTGCTTGCAGTAACTGCACACGGTTGCTCGGGCATGAGCCTACACGTTACTACATGTCACCCGAGCAATTTGAATCCGTAGTGAAAGTAGCTGCACCGTTTATTAAGCATAGCTACGACGATGTTGGGCAACTTGTTAACCGGCAAGGAACTTCACAGCCTGCGGCTAAGCGTAAAAAGGTGTTAGGGATTTTTGGCGGCGAACCTTTGATGCACCCTAAGTTCCCTGAGCTAGTCGACATTTTAAACTACTATGTGCCTGACAAAGCCAATAGAGGTTTGTGGACTAGCTTTGACTGGGCTAACGGCGAAAGCAAAGTTTGGGGCAGGTATCGTGACCAAGTTGAGAGGTTGCTAGGCAAAAATCCGAACGGAAGCGTGTTCAGCTACGAGTCTGGCTATTTGAACTGGAACATGCACGAAGAAACGCAACCGTGCGAACATTCACCTGTTCTGGCGGCTTCTCAGGATCTCGTAAAAGACGAGAAAAAGCGTTGGGAGCTTATTTCTAAATGCTGGGTGCAAACAGAGTGGTCGGCAGCGTATGCACTGAACTACTACAACGAACCTAAGTTTTATTTTTGCGAAGTAGCTTCGGCGTTTGATCGCGTTTTTAACTTAGGCACAGGGCTGGATATTGAGCCTGGTGTCTGGTCGCACCATCTATGGTTTGAAGAGGACGAGCGAGGAATTAAAAAACCGCAAGGTCTTTATGCAAAGAAGATACTCAGCACCTGTAATCGTTGCGGATCTTGTTTAAAACTACCAGGCAGACGAGACCGTGAATTTAGAGACGATATTTCTGAATCTAATTTTGTTGCTTTGACGTCTTTGGGTAGTCCCATGGTAAAGCGTGGGCAGTACGTTAAAGCAGATAGCAACTGCTACGAGGCTAACCAAGAAACCACGGCTTCCGAGATTCCTTGGGAGTACCAGAAGGATAACCGCCAGCAACAGATGGAAAACTTTAGAAAGGCAAGAGAGCACAATGGTTAATCAAGAACAGCTAAAAGCTTTTGAAAATCTAAAAAATGGTGATCTAAAGCTCAAGTCTTATGTGCGTAGCTACCCTGAAGAGAAGTTTAATTTTGGACCTTCTCCGTTGTGCTACTGGTCTAAACCTCTTGCAGAAACTTTTAGACAAATTCTTAATTACGACTTTGTAAATAAAGAAGGGGTCTACTTGGAGCTTGGTTCTTTTTTTGGAGCAGGTAGCACACAAAATGTTTTACAACACACTGCAATGAAGTGCCTTTGCCTGGACAATTTTGCAATACCTAGCAACTGGTGGCAAGTAAACAAAGGCCCTGGCCACATTAAGCCTGCTTCAGCTATTCCACGCCTACCTCTAAGGCAGATGCCTTTCTTTAACGGACAAGGCACGCATTTAGATCACTTTATGAACAACACTTGGGAGTATCGAGATCGAATTACTCCAATTCAGTGCACTATAGAACGAGAGGTGCTAGAAGCAATTTATGAAGCTGGAATTGTACCGGATCTGGTATTTATCGACGATGACCATGCTTTCGAGCCTCTTCTTTGGCGTCTTTATTTTATCGCAGAATACTGGCCTGACGCTGTAGTCGTTTGTGACGACTACGACAAAAAGAACTGGGGAGGCGTGGTGCAGGCTATTGATGAAGCTCTAGAGAAGGAAGTTTACAATCGAGAACGTTCTGAGTGCTTTGGTCGACTTTTCATGTTGAGAAATTAAAAATGACAGACCAATTTGATGTTGTAGACCTAGGGACTAAACACGGTAACGCTATTGCCGAGTTCTTGAAAAAAGGGAACATGTACTTAGGTAACGACCAGCTTTTTAAAAGCTTTCGTAAAGATCGCTGTGTTGGGTACGAAAGGCCAGAGGCCGAAAATTACCGCAGCATCGTGGAAAAAAAGAAATTCCGCTTTAGAGTTGCAGATCTGGCTACCGATGAAGCAATCGCAGCTATGCCTGCTGCCCACGTGTACCTAGCGTTTCACTTCTTAGAGCATGTACCTAACAAGTCATGGGCTAATAAACTTGTGAAGGCCAGCCTGACTAACGCCAAAAGCTTAGCTTGGTTCAGGCTACCAAGCTTTGAGCAGGATAAAGACACGGGCGAAGGTGTGCTACGAGAGCATGGAATGCGGTTTTGCTGGACGCACTGGACGGGTCACCCTACGCATTGGCTAGTACAGGACTGTGTCGAAGCAATAGAAGAATGGGCAAAAGACAACCCAGAAAGAGAATACACACTTAAGGTAAAACCGGCTGAGCTGTATAAGAACATCGGCAACCCAAGAATTGTTCCTATATCTGCTCCAATCGACACTAACGAGTATTCTGAAAGTCTTGGACCGAAACCAAAACTACCTAACTTCAAGCCACCAGTTGTGTCTGCGTGGGAAGTCATAGTTAACTTTAGCAATTGAGGGAAAAATGCGTGTTCTTTTGACGGGCGTAGGCGGGTTTATTGGAGCCCATACCGTTCGATGGATTCTTGACCATACGGATTGGGACCTCGTGGGGATTGAAAGTTGGCGACCGCAGCACGTCAATTCAGGCAAACGTTTGCAAGATGCTTTGGAAGGTTGCACTGAAGATCAGCTAGCACGGTTTAGCTGTCACCGTTGGGATCTGACTCACGCATTTACGCAACCCATAAAAAACCAGATTTTTGAAAAGCCTGTCGATGCAATCATCAGCATGGCAAGCGATAGCCGGGTGACGTACAGCGTCCATAATCCCGGAGAGACCTGGTACAACAACACTCAGCTTGCGTTCAATATGCTTGAACTAGCTCGCGAGTTCCCTGTCAAGCTCTTTTTGCAAGTATCGACGGATGAAGTGTACGGAGACGCTGGTTGGGATAGCCCTGGTCACCCA
>Ga0070749_10001360_pt1 | contig 16569 bp, 24 predicted proteins | sample VirMetDEL_Nov_18_FD_75180 | JGI IMG/M metagenome (GOLD analysis project Ga0070749, IMG submission 75180) | Aqueous microbial communities from the Delaware River and Bay under freshwater to marine salinity gradient to study organic matter... | ecosystem: Environmental > Aquatic > Marine >...
AAAGAAGGATATGGTGGTACAAGCTTTAGCATGAAGGCTATGTCAAAAATGAAGCCACAGGAAAAAGAAAAGCCACCATTTGATAATCCTAAACCTATGCAAAAAGATACCAAAGACAAATTTGGTAATCCTATTAAGAATCGTGCTAGGCACCTTGCTCGTAAAGCAGCAAGAAATCTTTTAAATAATTCTAAGAATGAAAGCTATCTAGGTCATAGTGATGCTGAAAAGTTAGGTAAATCAAGAGATTCAAGTCATGATAATGCTGCTTCTCATATCGATTATCATCTTCGCCGGCATCCCAATGCATCTACTGCATCTGGTGGTGAAAGAGATAAACTAAGACATCAGGTTGCTAAAAAGCTAGGTTATAATGTCGAGTCTACTGTTAAAGAACTGTCAAAGGCAAAGTAATGAAAAAGTTTAAATCTTTTTATGAAGAAATGACATTCAAAGTAGAAGTTGAAGGACTTCCTGCTCTTTTTATGTCAGGTAATTCACCAGGACAAGTAAAGAATCATCTTCGTAAATTGATTAAACAACCTTCTATGATTAAATCCGTCGAACGTAAAACAAAACACGACGTGAAAAAAATGTATCGTGCAAAAGCTCAAGGTAAGGAAGTTGATGAAAACTTTGTAGCAGAAGTATTGGATACACCGGAAAAAAGAAAAGAATATATTAAAAAAGCTTCACAGAGTAACTATAGTGCTGCTCAAAAATTTGCAAGAGTTGCTGCATCTCCTACTGGTAGAAAATATAAAAATAAAGAGATGGATAAGCAAGATGATATTATGCGTAAGCGTAAGGCAGGTCTTGCAATGGCTGACAGAAAAACTAAAGATGAAGCTGTAGATAATCCATATGCAGTTGGTATGGCACAAGCAATGAAATCAACTGGTGATAAACCACCATTGAAAAAATCAACTATTACCAAAGCACATGATATTGCTAAGTCTATTCAAAAAGATGAATCTCTAGACGAAAGAACACCAGTTCGTCCTACAGTTCAACACCCGAAGTTAAAAAACTTACGCGTTCCAAATCCAAAATATAAAGGGTTTATTAATCGTAAGAAAGATAACGAAAGATCAATGGATAAGTTTAGAGAAGGTACCATGGGTGATAAGCCAGAATGGGGAACACCTGAAGCCACGCGTAAAGCAAAAAAGGTAACGCCTGGTGAGACTTGTGAAAACAATTGTGGTTGCGATAAGTGTACACGTAAAATGAATGAGAAACTTACCATTGGAAAAATTCGGAGGGCAGCGTATAAAACCGGCAAAGTGCTAGGAGATGTACAAGCGGTAAAAAAGGGCAAAGTTGCTCGTCGCGTTAAAAATAGAATACTAGGCAAAATGGTTGGAAAGGCTTTAAGTGGGTTGTGGAAATGATTAAATTTAAGCAATTTATAGACGAAAATTTAGAAGAAAAACTTACTGGTGCAGATTCTAAAGGCCATTTTCGACCAACCGAAAAGGGCGCGGGTATGACACAAAAAGGTGTTGATGCCTATAATAGAAAAACCGGCGGGAATCTTAAAACTGCCGTAACCGGTAAAGTAAAGCCTGGAAGTAAAGCAGCTGGTAGAAGAAAATCATATTGTGCCCGTAGTGCTGGCCAAATGAAACAATTTCCAAAAGCTGCGGCAAATCCTAATAGCAGATTACGTCAAGCTCGTAGAAGATGGAAGTGTTAAATGATCATACCTGATATAGAAAATATCACAAAAGGTATCGGCGTTGTGACCGCATCATTTGCTCTCATTGGCGGCGGATATACTTTATGGGATAAATTCGAGAATAAAGATATTCTCACTTGGGCGCCAGAATATTTTACGATTAGTAATGGTCCAAAAGACAGACCATTTGATGTCATTGTTGCTCGTGAAAAACATAGAGATGATTGTAAAGTAGAAGGATTTAAACTTTCAGTCAAAGACAGTAAGTATATGGTACACACTGCATCTCCAAGCATTGCTAAATTTAGTGGACCAGCAAGTGATAAAATTGATAAGTTTGGATTTTCATTTACCATCGATGCAGAACATATTGATATGATTCCTCCTGGTAAAGCAACTTTATTAGCGCATATTGATTATTCTTGTCCTGAAGGGCCTGTTATAGTAAATTATCCAGATCATCAAAATCTAACGTTTAATATAGAAGGTTAAAATGTCTGATTCAACTAACGAGCGCCTTGGCCGCATTGAAGAAAAACTTGATAAACTTGCAGACGCAATGGTTGCATTGGCTCGTGCTGAGGAAAAAATTATGTCCATGCAAGAGAATCAGCAAAATCAAATGGAAAGAGTAAATCGTCTGTCTGTAAAATTGGATGGTATTGAGAAAAAAGTAGATGATAATCATAGGACTGTATGTCTTATAAATAAGTTAGTATATGCTGCTCTGATCGCAGCGGTTGGAGCGTATGTGGCTCAGTTAATATAGGAGAAAGTAATGGATTATAATCCTTTTAGAAGTGGTGGGGCCACACAGCAAACGGTCCAAGAAAATAAATTTTTAATTCCGGAAGAGATTCCAGCACAAGAGCGTACTGCATTTCATGGTGCCGCTGCTGGTGCTCATAAAGCAGGTAAGTCTCACTTCACATTTGCAGGTAAAAAATATCCTGTAACTATGAAGAAAGATACTGCAAATGCAATTGCAGATCAAAAAGAAGGTTATTATAAAGATATGGAAATTAAACGCCAAGATAAGGAAATGGATGCTAAACCCGTTCCTGCTAAAAAGAAAAAAGATGCTAAAGGCGGCGGAAAAGAAGGTGATGTTGAAATGAATCCAAAAATGGATAGTGAAAAGAAAATGCCGGAACAAAAAGAGTCTAAGATTCGCTCAGCTCTAAAGTCTGTACTTGAAAGAAAAGAAAATCATTCTCCAAATCAAGATAAAGCAGAAAAAATGGGAGATAATATCAAAGGTCAGGGTGCCAAGGATATGATGGCAGCTGCTGATGATGCAGTAAATCAAGGACCGGAAGCACATTTGAATGAGCCTGAAATTGATAAGAAGAATTTTCAGAACATGACTAAGAATGTTCCTTCAAAAAAGATGCGCAATAATGATAACCCAAAGGGTGATTCAAAGATTGTTCCTGGCGGTACACAATTTAAAGATCCTGCTGCAATGAAACCTGAGGAATCAGTTACAAAAGCAGATGATAAACAATCGGGTGGATTTGTACATAAGGAATCATATGATAAAATGTCCGGCTTGAAGGCTGCATATGCTTCAATGTATGCAACTGAAGAAACTGAGTTGGAAGAAGATCTTTCTCATATGCATAAACATGCTGATTCACTCGCTGATGATCACAGTGCTGCGGCAAAAGCACACGATTCTATCGGAAATAGTGATGCTGCTAAACATCATCGCAAAGCCGCGGCTGCTTTAACTGCTGGTGATTACAAAGGCGCATCCGATCATGGTAGTAAGGCAGTTAATGCTGCGCGCGTGGACAAGTATGCTGACGGTAAACTTGTAAGAACACCAAAGCAAACTGCTGCTATGAAAAAAAGTAATGCAGTCTATTCAAAACATGTAAATGCACATTACAAACTAGGAAAATAATATGGCGATTAACGGTCCAAAAGGTACACATCCAACATCACGTGGCTGGGTAAGTGCTAAAGGTGAATTGTTAAAGTCTCAAAGAATTACTGAGGCACAAATTGCGGAATGGAATGAAGCTATGAATCCCTCACCAAAACCTCAGGTTCTTCGTGAGGCTCCAGTTACAGTTGAAGAAGTAATTGAAGAACACTTTGAAGATGTTGATGCAAAGGAAATTGTTGAAAAGAAAAAACCTAAAAGATCTAAAAAACTTTTTGGCATTCTTTAATATATAATTTTTATGATGCACAATATTGAAGAAAATTTAACTGAAAATACTCTATTTTTGTATGCTGCAAAACATTATTATAATCCTCAATTTTCTGATATGGAAGAATTTTACGAGGATTTAAAAAGGTTCAAGTATATAAAAAGATTGGTAAATCGGTATTTGGAAACAGATGAGTTTCCACATAGGCTTTTATTAAATCATGTGATAGTGATATTTAATGTTTTTGGTATTGAAGCAACACTAAAAATATTAGAATTAAAATTGGAAAAAAGACATTGGCCTGTAATAAAACCAATTTTAATTTATTTAAGTTATATTCGTAATGATCAATATACAGGAATTACAATGGACCCTTATGTGGTAGATTTTTTGAGGAAACTTTAATGGGTATACTAAAAAGGGCCGCCGATTTAACATATACATTTCGATTTATTCGAATGTTAGTGCTCGATTGGAAGGAGTGGGATGCTTTTAAACTTGGCATTATTGATGCAGAAGGTAAAAGAGACAGAAACGTTAAACTCGACACCGACGAAAAGAAATCGGCTTATACGCCTTTTATCAGATTATGTGCTAATATTAAGCGCTTGGTTGCGAATATCCCTGGTGGCTCTAGTAAGCTTGGCTCTTTTGCATCTGCTCTATACCTCATTAAAGAACATTATGGGTTAAAGGATAAGGACATCAAGGCAATTAACGAGAAACTTGGTATTGATAATCTAGATATTGTGTTAGAAGGAAATAGCTGGTTTCTTTTAGATAATGGTACAATTGGACCGGGTGTTTATAGAATTAAAGAACATAAACTCTTAGCTAAGACGTGTGATGAAATGGTATGGGCTAAGGATCAGATTAGAATTCATGAGAATTGTTCTCCAGTTGGTGATGTATTTGGAATTCCTATTTACGAAGCAACACATATGAAGACAAATCAAAAGATTTTCATTACAGTCAACGAGATTTATAGATGAGTAGAGTAAGATCACTAGCATCACTTTTAGGTAGATCAACTGTTGCCAGTACAGGTGCCGGTGGTGCTACTTCTTATGACTCTGCAGGTGTTTTACCTACCTCTGGGAATACTGCAGGTGATTTAGCTTTTACTACAGATAAAAAAGGCATGTACAACTGGAATGGTACTGCTTGGAATAGAATTTATTCTGGTTCAAATGAAGAATTATCCTGGGATTCCTCACTCGATAGTTCATATAGTATAGATGCAGGTAGTAGTTTAAATCTAAGTGTGTCTGCCGCAGTAGATTTTGAAGGCTTTCCTATTACATATTCTTATGAAACCATTCCTTCAGTTCCATTGGCACTTGATAGTTCTTATGGTGTAGGTGGAACAGGAATTGTTGATAGTGCAAATGGTAGTTTTACATTACACGCTGTGAGTGGATTTGATTCTGCTGGATCATTTACATTTAAAGCAAAAGCTACAGATGGTCTCAATGTTATTTCAACTTCGTCTATTATTTCTGTAACACCAGTAGCTGATTATCTTTCTCCTCCAGCTGGTGCCAATGAATATACAGTTTGGGCAACCAAATGGGGCAGTACAAATGCTGATCCGTGGAATACTGTAATTACACCTACATATGGTTATATGACATTTGTAGCTGATAGATATTTAACCGGTAATTTTTCGCAGGTTCATACACTATGGTTATTAAATACCGCTTTGGCTAATGCTAATAGTGCAGGTAGTTGGCGATCAATGGAATTTTCCAGAGATGGGTCTGTAGTAGCTACATTTGATTGGCAAACTTCTGGTACACCTTCAGGAGGGTTAAATAACTCTTATCCTAGTAACTGGCCAAACACTTGGTCACAAACATATGAGTCTAGAAACTTTGTAATGAATCATGGTAATAATGATGTATTACACACGGGTGGATTTGCATTTGTTTATGATACTCTAAAATTCTATAATGGAACACCTGGTACTAACCTCGTACATACAGAAAACGTAGTAACATGACAAAATTAAAAGAAGATGCACCAACAGTAAATACTTCTGCAATTCCAGATCCTAAGTCAACTGCGATGGGTCCAAGGTTTAAGGCGAAGACTATTCATGATCGTCGTAAGAAAAAAGGCACACCTCTATTGCTAAAACGTTTTAGAGACTATTATAACGATAAAGGTATCGGATAATGGCAAGAAGATTTAGAAGCCCAAATAGAAATATTGCTAAATTTCTTGGTAAAACTGAGGTGACAAACACCACAGATGCTCCACTTGCAACTATAGGTTCATCAGGTAGTGGAACAGTAAGCGCTTATGAAACATTGGATTCATTACCGGTTTCAGATTTAAGTGCTGGAAATCAAGCATTTATATCTGAAAATAACCGTTTGTATGTTTCAAATGGTTCTGGATGGTATAACATTGCATTGATCAACGCCGCACCATATTGGGATTCATCACCATTAAACGAATACACAATAAGTGATTCGGCAACTCCTTTAATCATTACAGCAAAGGCTCTTGATTCCGATAATCCAAATACCATTTTAAGTAATTTAAGTTTTGCTAGTGATTCTGCTCAATATCTTGTTAATATAACTACAGATTCATCGGTATTTACCTTTACACCAAAATCTCAAGATAGTATTGGCGCATCTGTTACGGCCGGTGATTTAACAGATTCAAATACAAATAGTTTTTCATATACATTTAAGTGGTCAGATGGTATTAACTTTATTTCTAGTGTATCATCATTTACTTATAATTTTGCAACCGATGCAGTATTTACTCCTACAAATGCATATTCATATTTGAACACAAATAGAGCAGATGCTGCTACAGTTACTACAAATAACGTAGATACATGGGTGCTAGCGGGTGGTGGTAGATGGTCATCGTTTAGAACGGGTAACTTACTTAATGTGCCTGGTTATAACTCTGGCGATACATTTTGGACTGTTATAGAATATACGAGTATGGGTGCTGGATTTAGTACTAGATCAATGGGCGGATGGGCTTTTTATTCAGATGCTGCTATGACCACTGGTTTGGATGGTGTCTATGATGGAACGATGCGAGTAAGAAGTGATACAATGGATGTTGAGAATGAAAATAACGGTACAAATGATAGAGAGGCTACTTATACCCCTCCTGGTGCTACGACTGACTTTGTTATGGCTATGTATTTTGATGGTGATAAATCTGCACAATATTGGGTATCAACTAATAGTGGCTCTACGTGGCTTGGTCCTGTACAAACTCATACATGGTCTGCTGCCCCTGCAGCCATAGCAATGTATTGTCAAAGAAGAGATGATGATGGATCACCTCAAAGTATGATATTAAGAGATCCTGGTAACTATACACTTCCAACGGCTACGATATAAATGCTTAAAATTTATCTCCTCATTGTTGTTCTCGGTATCCTCGGTGGTATTGGCTATGGTGCCAAATACTATTATGACACCACACAGAATACTATTGCAACACTCAGAGAAAATAATGTACAACTTGAAATTGCTGCAGAGACTGCACAGGCAAGTGTCAATGCACTTCAAGCAGATATGGCAAAACAAGCAGAATTAAATAATAAACTACAACAGGATCTCCAGAAAGCAGAAGCATATGGAGATAGTCTCAGAAATAAATTACAACAACTGGATCTCGTGAAAGATGCAATCATGGATCCAAAAAGATTAGAAGGCAAGATGAATGGCGCAACTGCTAAAATCTGGCGTGAAATCACTTCTGATACCGGTGGCAATGGTGACCGTCCTATTCCTGACTGGTTGCAGCAGCATAAGACCGGAACCGGAAGTGAAAGTGGTAACGAAGATCGAAAAGACGACGATACCAACAGTAGCACGCCCGAAACCAGTACAGCTCAATGATGTAAGAGTCTATGTAGTTAATAAAGATAACTACGACGAATTCATCAAAGAGTTTACTGCCGAAAACGGCCAGGTGGCTTATGTCGCCTTGGCTATGAGAGATTATGAGAACCTTGCACTCAATATAGCAGAACTAAAAAGATTCATCAACCAACAAACCAATATTATAGTTTACTATGAGAATGCTGTGACTGAAGAGAAACCGAGAGAGGACACAGCAAATGGAACTCAACCTGGAGAAAGCCAATAAGTTTGCCAAAATGGCGAACATCGCCTACAAAGATTTAGAAGCAAAAATAGAATATATGGGTCTCGGATACGATGACTCACTTTTTATTGAACATGATGGAGCACAGTGTCATATTGTATGGAACAAGAAAGAAGTCGCCCTTTGTTTCCGTGGAACTGAGCCAGATGAATTTTCAGATATTCTTGCAGACTTAAATGCAATTCCAAGAAAATCAATGACAGACGGATGGGTTCACTCTGGATTCAGAGGTGAACTTGATAAGTTATGGGACCGTATCGTAGCAGAACTTGAAGTACACAGAAGTAAAGTACTTTATATCTGCGGTCATTCACTTGGTGCTGCAATGGCCACACTTTGTGCTTCTCGTATGGAAGACAAAGTAGAAGAACTCTATACATTCGGTTCACCAAGAGTTGGAACAAGAGGATTCGTAAAGAATGCTCACGTTACACATTGGAGATTTGTAAACAATAATGATATTGTAACTCGCGTACCTCTTGCATTAATGGGGTATAAACATCATGGCAATCTTTGCTATATTAATCACTATGGTAAAATCCGTAAGATGACAGTATGGCAAAGAATGAAGGATAAATTTAGAGGCTATAGAGATGGCCTACTTGATGGTGCTAAAGATCATAGCATGACAAATTATGTTAACTATACCATCAAGGAGGGTTAAATGCAACAGAATGAATATGACGTAACATTAATTAGAGTTGTTGACGGTGATACTGTCGATGTGGATATTGATCTAGGATTTGGTATTTGTCTTAAAGACGAACGTGTAAGAATTATGGGTATTGATACACCAGAATCACGTACATCAGATAAAGTAGAAAAAATATTTGGTCTTGCCGCAAAAGACAGATTAAAAGAACTTTTGCATGATGGTGCTAAACTTATCACAACAGAAGATAAGTCTGGTGAAGACATGAAAGGTAAGTTTGGTCGTATCCTCGGTGATTTTAAATCTGCAGATGGCAAACTTGTTACGGAGATTATGATCGAGGAAGGACACTGCGTACCATATTTTGGTGGAAGTAAAGAAGATGTACAAGCTCAACATATGTTAAATAGAAAAAGACTTCTTGCCGAAGGGGTTGTGTCTGCGCAAGACTACGAAAAAGCTTTAAAGGAAATGTCAGATGATTGAAAGAATGTTTGAAGATACATTATGGATATATACAGCTATAGGAGGTTCGCTCATAGGAGCGGCCTTCCTTGCTTATTTTAAAGATACAAGAGCAGGACTATGGTGTTATGCCAAACTTGATCAGTTTCTTGACTCTTTGGTAGAAAGATACGGTTGGACATGGCTCGAGCAACCAACTGATGCATGGAGAAAAAAATATCCATATGTCACTAAAAAAATCGACGAATTGGAAAAAAGAATTATAGAATTAGAAAATAAATAAAAATTCTTTTTGCAAATAATACCAATATATCACATATTAGTGGTTTACAAAGATCGCTAATTGATATATAATATTACCATAAAATCAAAAAACAAATATATCGAGGTACAAAAATGGCTACAACTAATGTAGACACACGTGAATTTTTATCCCAAACTAAATTTTATGAAGGCTATTCCCGTTACAGAGAAAACGAAGGTCGTTATGAGTCATGGGATGAAGCCGTTGATCGTGTCTTAGAAATGCATGAAAAAAATTATGAAGATAAAGATAATACATTACGGCCATTTTTAGAAGAAGCAAGAGCCGCATATAAGGAACAAAGAGTCCTTGGTGCTCAACGTGCTTTACAATTTGGTGGTGAACAATTAATGAAACACCAAATGAGAATGTACAACTGTACCTCTTCATATTGTGACAGACCAGAATTTTTTGGCGAATATTTTTATATTCTTTTATGTGGTGCTGGTGCAGGATTTTCTGTACAAGAACATCACGTTGCTAAATTGCCTATGGTACAACAAAGAACAAAACAAGCAAAAGGTTATATTGTAGAAGATTCAATTGAAGGTTGGGCATCGGCTCTTGATGTTTTACTTGCATCTTACTTTGTAGGTGGTGGTAAATTTCCAGAATACGAAGGCCGTAGAGTTTTCTTTGATCTAACTAATATCAGACCAAAAGGTGCAAAAATCTCTGGCGGATTTAAGGCTCCTGGCCCAGAAGGTTTACGAAGATCACTAGATAAAATTGAATTAATTTTACAAAATTTGGTTATTGATTCAAAGGTACCAGTTAAGGTACGACCTATTAATGTTTATGATATTTGTATGCATGCGGCAGATGCAGTTCTTTCAGGTGGTGTTCGCCGTTCTGCTACCATTTGTCTTTTCTCACCAGAAGATGATGAGATGATGAATGCAAAAACTGGTAATTGGTTTATGGATAACCCACAACGTGGCCGATCAAATAATTCAGCAGTTATTGTAAGAGATGAAGCAACACCAGAAATGTTTGCAAAAATTATGGAGTCTGTAAAATCATTTGGGGAACCAGGATTTTATTTTACTACATCTAAAGAACACACCACTAACCCTTGTGTTGAAATCGGTATGTTTCCACAAAAGGATGGTAAGTCAGGTTGGCAAGGTTGTAACCTAACTGAAATTAATGGTGGTATGTGCAATACCGAGGAAGACTTTTATAAGGCATGTCGAGCAGCGTCTATCCTCGGTACCCTACAGGCTGGGTACACTGATTTTAGATTTATCTCTTCGGTATCAAAAGAAATTTTTGATCGTGAAGCATTACTTGGTGTTTCAATTACTGGTTGGATGAATAATCCTGAAGTATTGTTTAATGAAAAGATTTTAGAAAAAGGAGCCAAAATTGTCAAGGATGTCAATAAAATCGTTGCCGGAATTATTGGCATTAATCCTGCTGCTCGGACTACTTGTGTTAAGCCCAGTGGCAATGCTTCCGTATTACTTCAAACTGCTTCCGGTATACATGCCGAGCATAGCCCTATGTACATCCGTAATATCCAGATGAATAAAGAATCTGAAATTACACAAGCAATTATTAGATCAAATCCATATATGATTGAAGAATCAGTATGGTCTGCAAATGGAACCGATGTGGTTATTTCATTCCCTATCATTCCAAATAAAGGTTCAAAGTATAAGGATGAATTACTTGGTGTAAAACATTTAGAACTTGTCAAGAAGGCCCAAAAATCTTGGGTGATTGCAGGTACAAATGAAGAACTTTGTGCAGATGAAGGTGTTCGACACAATGTATCAAATACAATTATTGTAGATGATTGGGATGAAGTAGAAAAATATGTATTTGAAAATCGTTATTCATTTTCTGGTATTTCATTCCTAGGTATGTCTGGTGATAAGGATTATAATCAGGCACCAAATACTGCAGTGATTGATGAAAAACAAATGATTCGTAAATACGGTCCGTCTGCAATCTTTGCTTCAGGTCTTGTAGTAGATGCAATGAAAGTGTTCCCTAATCTGTGGGATGCTTGTTCTACTGCACAGGGTTATGGTTTGGATATCACACTTGAATCATCAGAAAATTCTGCAAGACAGGATTGGGTAAGACGATTTGAAAACTTTGCAAATAATTATTTGAAAGGTGATATGAAAAAAGCAGAACACTGCTTGAAGGATGCATATCTTTTTCATAAGTGGAATAAAATTCAACAAAACTTAAAACAAATTGATTGGAATGAGGATCTAACAGAACAAGTGTTTACTGATGTAGATACTATGGCCGCAGCTGCATGTGCAGGTGGTGCTTGTGAAATCGATTTCTAGTCCTTGTATTAAAATTTGTACATTAGTTGATAAAATTTGTGTTGGTTGTGGTAGAACTCAAGATGAAATACGCGAGTGGTTTACTGCAACCGAACAAAGAAAACAAGAAATAAAGGTGGCTAGTGGAAAACGAATATAGAATTGAATGTGAAGAATGCTACACAACCACCATCGTGTTATGCGATGGTGGTGAAACCCCAGAGTTTTGTCCAGTATGTGGCCGAAGAGCAGAAGTAGAGGATATATCTAATGAAAATCTTGACTAATTTTCTTTTAAAGTTTTTTAAACAAAAACCAGTGCCTGGCTATCTTGGGCGTGACTTGGCACAACATAGGGTTCATACCACAAAATATGAGGATCTATGTAAATAATATATAACTATATGTGGTTATACAATGAACAACTTTACGATGAAACTCCCGAGGAATATCAAGGTTTTGTTTATCAAATTACTGAACTCGATACGGGTAAAAAGTATATTGGTAAAAAGAATTTTTGGAAACCAAAAACATTACCCAAAAACTCCAAGAGATCTCGCAGGATACGGACTCGTGTTGAGTCCGACTGGAAATCTTACTTTGGTTCGAGTAAAGAAGTCCAATTACTTGTCGAGCAAAAAGGTCAAGATAACTATAAAAGAGAGATTCTCCGCCTTTGTACAACAAAAGGTGAGATGTCATATTATGAAGCAAAACTCCAATTTGAAAGGGACGTATTGCTCAGCGATGAGTACTACAATTCGTTTATCGGATGCAAGATACACTCGAGACATTTACCCAAAGACTTATAAAATTCTACGGTGATAAATTAGTTGATCCGGAAATATATCCAAAAACATTTGATTATCAAGTGCAGATTTTTGTTTACATTTATGGAAAAATGTAATATAATATATTACAATATAAATTTGAGAGGTATATTATGTTTAAAACCGGTGATCGGATACAACTAAAAGGCAAGTCTCGCCACGGTAAAAATCGTATTCATCAATTTGGTAATATGTTTACCGTAGTTGATGTCAGACCACATATTGCTACAACAGCACATCGTGAATGTATTGGACCATTTGCATTCTTAAATTGTGATCAACCACATCTTCTAGAAGGTAGTCGATGGATTGCAATTAGTAATGATGACCCAGATTTCGAGGTGGTACAATGATTCTAGTAGATTATAGTGGTATTGCAATTGCAACTATTGCAATTAATAAAGTCAATGATGAAAATATGTTACGTCATATGATTCTTAATTCATTGCGTATGTATTATAAAAAATTCAAAGACGATTATGGTCAAATGATTTTGTGTTGTGATGGTGGTAATAACTGGCGACGTGAATATTATCCACAATATAAAGCAGGTCGTAAAAAATACCGTGATGAATCTGGATTTGATTGGCAAGAAGCTTTTCGTATTATGCATTTGGTAAAAGATGAAATTAGGGAAAACTTTCCATATCAAGTAATACACATTGATCGTTGTGAGGCAGACGACATTATTGGTACCTTGGCTGCAAATACTCAGGAATTTGGCAACTATGAAAATGTAATGATTGTTTCTGCAGACGGTGACTTTAAACAATTACAACAATATGAAAATGTAAAACAGTTTTCACCTCTCCTTAAAAAGGAAGTAATTGATAATAACCCCAAGGTTAACTTAATAGATAAAATTTTATCTGGAGATGCAGGTGACGGTGTTCCAAATATTTTATCCCACGATGATACATTTGTAAATGGAGACCGTCAAACACCATTATCAAAGAAAAAGAAACAGGCAATCATTGAGGATCTTGCAGATGGTGAATTATTATATGCAGCATCTTGGTATCGTAATTATCAACGCAATGAAAAAATGATTGACTTATCAAAAACTCCAGATGATCTTAAAGAGTTAATCATTAAGGAATATACCGAACAAGATCCCTGGCATAATAAAGGTAAGGTATTTCCATATCTCATAAATAAAAATATGAAAATGTTAATCGAGTCAGTAGAGGATTTCATATAATGGCTAAATATGTTTTTGAAGTTTTGGAACTGGCATCAAAAGGTTCCAAAGAAAATAAAATTAAAGTATTGAAAGATAATGAAAGTTGGGCTCTTAAAGATGTCCTAAAAGGTACATTTGATAAAAAGATTGAGTGGAATTTGCCCGGAGGTGAAGTGCCATATACTGCATCAGAACCACATAATCATCCTGCCAATCTTCTCAGAGAAAATACTAAATTTAAATATTTTGTAAAAGGATTTAAGGCAGGTGATTCACTACCTGCTTTTAAAAGAGAAAAATTATTCCTTGGTATTGTAGAAGGTATTCACCCTCAAGATGCCATTGTTGTTGTAAATATGATCAATAAAACACCGCCGCCAGGTATTACAAAAAATATTGTGCAAGAAGCATTTCCTGGTTTACTTTCTGAATAATGTATGGTATAATAACACAATGAATATTTTTGTACTAGATAACGACCCGGTAATTGCTGCACAACAACAGTGTGATAAACACGTTGTGAAAATGATTATCGAATCTGCACAAATGCTTTCTACTGCACATCGTATGCTTGACGGTACTGTACAGATTGCTCCATCAAAATCGGGTAAACGTATGGTAAAACATTACCGTTTATTCGATGATCCAGAAATGGATAAAATATTATATAAAGCAGTTCATTTTCATCATCCATGTACAGTATGGACTATGGAATCTGCAGAAAATTATAAATGGCACTGGCAGCATTTCGAAGCACTACTAGAAGAATATACTCATCGCTATGGTAAAATTCACGCAACATCATTCTTAAAATCGCCTCTTTGGTCATTACCAAAAAATATTCCAAATGTGTCAATGACTCCTTTCAAATTGGCTATGGGTTCTAACCCAGAATGTATGTTCAAGTGTGCAGTAAAATCATATCGTGCATTCTATCAAACAAAGCAAGACAGATTTAAAATGACTTGGTCAAAGCGCCAAGTGCCAGATTGGTTTAAGGAAACTGCATAATGGATAAATTAGATTATTTAGAAGTCCTATATAAAGAGATTGAACATGCTAAATCATGTTTGCAACCACAAGATACTGGACACATCAGTACGGCTATTAGTTGGATGACACATAGAGTATCCGAAGTAAAGGACGAAATTAGAAATGCCAACGTACACTCTCAAAAACAAAAATACAGATGAACAATGGGATGTATCATGTAGCTATAGTGATATGAAGGCTATGTTAACAGATAACATTGTTCAAGTATTGGTACCACCAAATTTTGTTTCAAGTACAAAAACACACGCAAATTCGAATACAAGTGATGGATGGAAAGATTTATTAGGTAGAATCAAAAAAGGTTCTGGTAAGAATAACACAATTAAAACATGATAAGGTGATACTGTAAATAATGGAGTTTATACATGAAACAATTGATCTCGGATATGATGACTTGGTTACAGATACACAGCCAACAGGTAGGACTTATGCTACTCCTGATGGTCGTAGGTATCCTAGTATTACAACAGTCTTAAGTATTTTAAGTGAAGAAGCTATTGCAAAGTGGAGGGCTCGTGTAGGGGACGAGGAAGCAAACCGTGTCGGCCAGAGAGCATCTGGTCGTGGAACCCTAGTACATTCTATTATTGAAAGGTATTTAAAAAATGAAGACACAACGGACTTTCTACCGCACATTAGACAAAGCCTCGAGAACTTACGTCCAATTTTGGACGGGAGGATTGGAAAAATCTATGGTCTTGAGGTGCCTCTTTATTCTGTTCACCTTGGCCTTGCTGGCCGATGCGATTGCGTTGCTGAGTTTGATGGTGTACCATCTATTGTAGATTTTAAAACATCAAAACGTGTAAAGAAAAAGGAACATATTTCTAATTACTTTGCACAAATGGCTGGGTATGCCGTGATGTGGGAAGAACGCACAGGCATACCCATCACTAACACAGTTGTCATCATGGACGTTGATGATAACGAACCACTCCTTTTCAAAGAACATCGTGATAACCATATCCAACTCCTCTTGGATACAAAAGCAGAATATGATCGCCGTAAACTTTTTTTTAATTAATTTCATTTTGGGGGTTTACAACTGCGTAAAAATGGTTTATAATATAACCATAATCAAAGAGGAGATAAAATATGAAAAAATAAAAAATACATATCTTAGAAGCGGAACAGTTTGCTTGTGATAATTACAATATACCTCGTCAAGAATTTATTGGCAAGGCAGTAAAAAAATACCCTTTGCTTGTTCATACATTTCAATTCAGAGCAGCAATTCAAATGTTCGACATGATTCAACGTGAAATGAAAGAGGTGGCATAATGACAATTTATCTAGATATGGATGGTGTTATCGCCGACTTCTTTGGTGCAGTCAAAACACACTTTGATGTAGATCATTGGAAATCTCTGAACGATAGAGAGTCCGCATTTGCTTCTCTACGAAATACAGATTTCTTTTACAATATTGATATCTTTCCTGAGACATATTCGATTGTAAAATTTGTTAAGAAAATCTCTAATGACGATTGGGGTATTTGTTCATCACCTTTAAGGGGTGATACTATGAATTCAGCCTATTGGAAAAGACAATGGTTGAATCGTTGGGATATTATTCCCCCTTTGGTAGAGAACATGATCTTTACCGCTAACAAACATAAGTATGCTTGGAATAAACTTACACGTAAACCAAACATTCTTGTGGATGACAGGCCAGATAACATCCGTAGATGGATTGATGCTGGTGGTATTGGTATTGTCTTTCAGACTGACCAAGATGATTTATCAACCCTGTATGAAAAATTGGAGATAGCAGTTGAACGTGCAAGAACTTTTGAACTTAAG
>Ga0070749_10001364_pt1 | contig 16531 bp, 26 predicted proteins | sample VirMetDEL_Nov_18_FD_75180 | JGI IMG/M metagenome (GOLD analysis project Ga0070749, IMG submission 75180) | Aqueous microbial communities from the Delaware River and Bay under freshwater to marine salinity gradient to study organic matter... | ecosystem: Environmental > Aquatic > Marine >...
AGTTCGAAAAGAACTCATCGTCGTCCTGGTCGTCAGAAGCGATATAGTCAAGCCAAAGTTGATCCATCGACTTCATACCTTCAAGGCAATTGCCCCGACCGCGACGCGTCATTATTTCCCACGCCTCAGCGAAAGGCATCTCAGACTCAGACATTTGGTGAAAACTAGGGATTGCAAACATATCTTTTTCCTCAATCAATACAGTTATTATCCCCTATTTTCGCTTCAAAGTAAAGTCTTAAAAACTCTAAGAAAATCAATGACTTACGCTATGATTGAACGGGCTACTTTAGTGTAGGACATACCCTTAGGTTGCTCATGGTCTTGGCCTACATACGCGAACCCGATCGGGTCGCACATATAGATGTTGCCCTTCTCGTCTATGAGAAGGTCGCCTACGGACATTGAATGCTGACTAGTGTAGCGAGTAATCTGCTCTTCCAGGATTGGGTCACCCATTGGGTTATTGTGCATATAAAACGCATCCTCGAGGGTGTTAGCGTCAATGTCCGCTACGTGGGTGTAGTAGGGGAGAAAAGTGATGCTAAACTTGTCAGCGCCCAGTGACGCATCCAGGTGTGCTTTGACTTCAGGATACTGCTCTGCTGCAGCACCCCAGCCTAACTCATTGATTTCGTTATGTAAGTTGCTAAGTGCTTGATTTTGAAGTAGTTTATACATAGTGCTTTTTCCTCCTTACCATTTACCAAAAATTCTCTTACCAGTGAGAACGTCTACCGCATCAGCACCGATTTCATTCCAAATCTCAGATTTCTCTTCATTAGAGTAACCATTCGTTTCGCGGTGCTTGACGTATTGAATGATCGCTTCAAGGTCTTGACGCTCCTTATCCATGATTGTGTTTTTAACCTGGTCGACAGTGATCAGACCAAGATCAAACCAATCGTTCAGCATATCATCAAAAGGCGATCGGTCGTTTGATTTCCAAAACACGATATTATCTTTGATGTAAGCATCTTGAAACTGCTCTTTCAGATATTCGTGGCTGTATCGAGTGCGGGTGGGTTTGTTCAAAGCTTTCATAGTCATCTCCTTAATCATTACAGTTATTATCGCCTATCATCCCTCCAAAGTAAAGTATAAAAAATGCCTGGCAAATCAACGACTTACCAGGCAACACGGCGACTCTTTCGGGCAGTCGCTAAGTCCCACTCTCTCTCATACCCCAAACACTATTTTTCCTAATGCATGAAATATCGCATATACAGATTTACCCACGAAGCACGAAGTGTTGGATTCCCAGTTGGATTCCCACATCATCATCGTATAATTTCTACTTCGCTTTCAGTTTCTATGACTACACGAGCACCACAAGGAAGAATGGGTTTGCCTTTTCCAGAATATCTAACAAGACTATCCCCCATAATGCGAACCTCACTACAGTAAGTGTTTTTTCTTCCTTGTTTAATTGTAATCACTGGATCTTCAGTGTCGTTTTTTAAATTACTTCGAATTTTATGTTGATTTACATGTATATAAGTTTTCATAATTTATTTCTGTTCTCAAATTCATACGATTACCCACTATAGAATATTATAGGCATACCACGGCAGATGTCAAATGAAATCATAAATCAATCCATGTTTACCAAAATAATAACAATGACAAAAAGAAATAGATTCGTAAAGAATAGTTCGAGAGCGAGAATGGTGTGATACCAAACCCATCTTACCTGATAGACTTTTTGCATTTCTTCGTTATCTGGTAATTTGGGTTTGATATATTTTTCAAGAAGATTTTTCATTCGTATACCTTACAGTAAGGTCCAGATAATTCTGATTCAGAACCAGCATAGTTTGCTAGACCAGAAGCAAATCTGTCTTTGTTTTTCCTGTTCATTTTGCTCACACGAGAAATTAATTGAGCAGTCATTATCTTTGAAATAAACCAATTCATATCTTTCTTCATAACTTCAACATAAAAGTCTTGTTCTTTCATTGGTGGTGTATCAGGGCAATCGCTGTACCAACCATAAAACATCTTCATAGTTTTATCGTTGCGTTCTGACAAATCGCGTTGTGGTATGAAGTTCCCCCCATCAATATAATCAATCAATCCTTTGATCGGACCACCAGACATCTTACCCATGTTGGCAGTCTTGCCTTTTAATTCACCCTGCCAAGTAGAACCGAATCTTCGAAATTGTGCTTTAAATCCATCGCCATAAAGATATCCGTCATTGGATTGAAAGAAACCGCGAATCCCAGAAGTAGTGCTTTCAAATTTCCAAGAAGGTCTCGTCCTTTCCATATTGAGTTCTTTAAATTTAGGAGTCCGTTCAATCTTTTTCAGAGAAACGCCAATGATATCTTTTGTCTTATAATTCGCTAATAACATATTGTTCAATTCAACTAGAGTTTCTGCTTTCGTTAAATTTACCTGCTCTCCTCTAGAAGTAACCATCCATATATCTGCTGGACTCCACTTATTTGCATCACCAAAAGGTTTTCCTGCTTCTTTGTTTAATCGATTAACGTGTTCGTACAGTTTATTCACCCAAGCAGATCCCCTGTGATGCGTATAAGATCTCGCTTTTGTGTTAAATTTCTTTTTAAGAATTTCCGCAGTTACCTTTGAAGAATAGATCCAGGGGTCAGGGAGTTTATTCAGGACGTTATCAATTTTTTCATCAGTGTCATATTTCGCACGAATTTCTTTCATATCTTTATGAGTGTAATTTTTGCCATTGAAATGAGCAGCATTATATACGCATTGAGCAGATTCTCCGAGTCTGGTTACATCTGCACCTGCTCCAGAACCACCTCCACCTTTTATTTTACATTCAACATAATAACCACTAGTGAATTCGACACGACCAACTGAAGATTGTCCTCCTGTTGGATTATATTTTGCACCCTGTTTACTTAATTTCTTGGCGATTTCTCGTAACGCATTCTCCCTATCGCCACCCTTCGGCAACTCAACTACAACCGTCTTGGTTGTCTTACCATCTTTCAACTCAGTAAAACCAGCATTCTTCAAATGTTGTTTTAATTCGTCTTTGGTTTTTAGAGGCATTAGAATACTCCGTGAATATAATTCTCACTTTAGAGTATTTATATTCTATTCCAATTCTAGTTTTTCCCATGTTGCTTCAGAAGTAAATCTAAATGAACCAAGATATGGTTTATCCCATTCATGCGGTTTTATCATAGACAAGAATGGTTTCTTTTCACCAGCATATAAATGGTAAAGGTGTCCCACTCTAGGCGTAAATCTATATTCAGCATCATAAACAAGTGCTGTGTCTTTTGCTAATTCTACCAAGGCATTATACCTCTCTTGTATTTCGTTCATTTGAGCAACGAGATAAGTTCTCGCTGCATTTGTTTTTTCGTTACGAAACAGAGATGTGTCAGGTAACGAGAATGCTGGCGCACCTACGTTTGTTGGATATGGAGATGCAAGCGGATTGTCGCAAACATTATCTGGTTTTTTCATATGCTATTGACCACAAATCAGAATATTGTGTGTCGTGAATCCCATGCCATGGACCACCATCGGTGTAGTGTATCGCAGCAGGATTTTCTAAATGATAGTATCCATCGAGACAGTTCCATTCTAGTGGTATTGATCCTATCTCATCATCAGAGAAATCTGCAAGTGTGTGAAATTCTTTACCGTTCTGCCTCGTATTTACATTCAATAACGAAAACACCTCTCTTATTTTAGGATGAGAATTATTGAAAAGCATAAGCGAACACCAGTTCTTCCTGGGTTGATTGTGCTGCGGTTTATCATTCATTTTCACAGGGGTATACGGAATATAGGGTGGATGTTTTACGACATGCAGAGGAGTCTCTGGGAAGCGAGAGGCAGTCTCAAACAGTATACTTGGGTCACGTAGGAATAAGAAATCAGAGTCGCAGAATAAAGAGAACCCAGAGAAATTCGATAGGTAAGGCACTAGAAATCGAGTGAAAGTAAACTCAGTGCTTTTTGGTTCATCTGGATAATATCTATCTCTCCGATACATTGAAAGATGGTGTTTCATGAGTGTACGGATCGGTATATCAGTTACACGGTAAAGAGAATCTAGGCAAACAGAATATGGTTTCTTTTCAGCAGGATCATATCCGATGTAGATAACATTTGTCATTCTTTGTACCATTTATCCGTATGTTTTGAATATGAAGTATACAATTCTTGAGAAGAATTATATCTATTGTTATTCGACAAATAGAAAGCAAGATGGGCATTCGCACGAGATAATTTATTTCTACAATCAAGTATCATAGGATTCATCTCTGTAATATTATTTGTATCGTATCTTTTTCTAATAAAGGCATTATTAAAACACTCATCGCTTCTATCTACATTTTGCGAATAAACTAATGTAGGTGCGCCAATCCATCTCGCGAGGTATGCATATCCACCATGATAGGTGTAAACAAATTTACAGTGTTGCAATAATTCACAAGCTTCTTTTATTGGTGTAGTGTAATCAACTATTTTCACATTCATACCAGAGTTAATTACAGAATCCCATCTACCCTCCAATGGGTCTTTCCATGCTTTACCCAAATCGCTGAGTTTATCTCTGTTAGTTGTGGAAGGCATAACAACAACATAGTCGCTGTTACTGTCCCATGCATCATAACGATATCTATCCGTAAATCTTAAATTATGGCAACTTAGAGGTTTATCTGTATAATTTGTATGAGGTGAATCAAGGGACCAAGGTAAATTAAAATGAGTAATAATTTCCACATTGTTTTTCACATCATCTTTAAATGTATTCTCTACTATAAATTCAATGCGTTGCTTTTGTGTCTCTGGATCCTGCGGTTTATGTTTCTCTTCTTCGCCAGATTCATATAAGAATTCTAGAGTAACATCAGTATTTCTCCTAACAGACTCATTATACGCATAACAAATCGGACTGATTATGTCGCCGTATCCTATTTTACCTTTCCATTTTATATTCATTCGTATAGTTCTACTAAATTTTCTCGCAGCATAATTTCAGTGAGTTTTCTTTGACTGTCTGTTTTAACATCCCAAACCAGAAAATCGCCAATGATTCGACCATACTTTCCTTTATCAGCATTATATTCTTTCGACAACAATACCTGTGTAGATTCGAGAGGTAGCATTTCAGAAACAAATGCCTTTACCGCCAATCCTGCTGCCTTCTCTTCTAAATCTTTTGTTCTCACTTCAGGTGCATCAATTCCAATAAATCTAACTCTCTGATTGTTAATCCAAGTGTCGAATCCGAGATCTATGTCAACATCAACTGTGTCTCCATCTATTATTCTGTTTATCTTGCATTTGTATTGATACATACATCCCCCTAAAGAAATAAACTATACACTGAACCTGGACTCATATCTGTTAAAATAAAATAAGCAATAATCAACAGAGAAACGACAACAATAATATTAGTAATCCATTTTACTCTATTATCTTCCATAGTTTTATGCTTATCCCACTGCTAATATCTTATTTTGATGAAACTCTCCAACCACAACATATCCATATTGTGTATTTAGAAATGAAATTAGATTATTAAATTGATCAGATTTTTTCCAATACTCTTCAACAATAATAGTCGGTCTGCACTTCTCTATAGTTTGAATTGCTCCAGTTATAACAAAAGATTCATATCCTTCGACATCTAATAATATTAAATCGCAATTAGAGATCCTCAGAGAGTCAATGGTAATTTTTGGTTTCGAAACTAAGACTGGTGGTTGATCTCTAAATGCTTCATGAGTAATAAAACCATCATGATTTATTCTATGTTGTCCAGTTGTGAGAGTAGATTCTAAAAAAGTGTTACCGCAACTTGAACCTAAAGCACACTCAAACTTGGAAATATTATTGACTTTATGTGCAATACAATTTCTAACTAGATAATTGAAATTTTTAGTGTCTGCCTCGAAAGTGTATACTTGGTTGAAATATTTTGATAACAGAATGGCGTATATTCCCTGCCAACCACCTGCTTGAATTACCGATCTTTTTTCACTTAATCCAGAAACAACGGGAAGTATGTAATTATCCCAATCGCTCAGGATTATCTCATGAGTTTTTTCATCATCAGATAATTTACCAACAATAAAAGATCCGTATTTGGTTTCAACTGTTTGTTCTATGTCTAACATTTTATATGTAACTCAAATAAGTTTTTAATATATATTTGTCTTTGGTGCTCTTCTGTTCATCATACACATACATCCAATTAGAAGGATGCACAACCAAAGAACCTTGTAGTGGTTCTATTGCCACAGGATCTCTCATATAGAATATTCTGTTGCCGGAATTTTTAGGTGATGTGTTAAGATATATTGAGAACGACAGTATCCTCTTAGAAAAATCACCATCCGGAATATCAATGACCGATGAAGAGTAACCCGTATCGCTCGGATACTTGTGAATAACAAAAGATTCAAAGGCATGATGCACAGGCAACTGAGATGAATCAAGGTTCATTTCCGTTCCATACAATTGTATTGCATAATTTATCATCTTGATGATTTCTAAATCAGAATCTTGGTTGATGTTATTTTTTGTAAGGTCTAATTCTATGAAACTGTTCCTGTCCTCTTCCTCTATTTTTTTATGACTATCTACATTACTCTCAAATGTTTCTATCAATTGTTGACAAATTTCAGGTTTTAATGCACCGTCAATGATCTTAACATAATCGCTAATGTCCCATTTATTCATTTCAATCTCCACACATCGCTTTTTCCAAGGTAGAAACATTTATATAATTACTAATCAATAATTCTTTCTTACTGCCCTCATTCTTTCTGTAGGATTTACCCGAATGCATTGTGTATGTTAAATCCCACTCCAACAATCTCCAATCTCCATACCAAGACTTGAGTTTATCATTGCTGTTATAAGTGATCATGGTATTACATTTTGCCTTCTTAACTTCATTCCTAAAATCATTGTGCATAAAATCAGAATGATGCCCACCATTCTTTCCATACAAGAAAGAATTTATATCATAAGGAGGATCGAGGAATAAAAAGGTAGAAGGTGTGACTTGTTTTAACATATCGACATAATCTAGATTTGTTATCTTCCAATTCTTTATAAAAGAGGAATATTCTATGAGATTCTTTATACCTCTCTCACTAAAATTAGATATGGATGCGAGAGAAGAGAACCCAGAAGATTCGCCGAGTCCAGAGAAAGAACATTTATTACAAACATAAAATCTCCAAGCAATTTCAAACAAATCAGTCTGTGCCTCAATGGTATTTTTACAGTCTATGAAAAGTTCTTTATGGGAATCGCGTTTCATAGCATCAGATTTAACTTGAGATAATTTATCGCTGAGTCGTTGTCCTTCTTTCTGAAGAGTTATCCAGAATGCATAGAGATTATAATACTTATCATTGACCCATATAGGGACATCTGGAAATTTTCGGGAAAATGCAATGGCACAAGAACCACCGCCAAGGAATGGTTCCATGTATTCTGATATGAAATCAGGAAGATTTGAATCTTCAAATAAAAATTTTGTTGCTCTAGATTTTCCGCCAGGATAACGAAGTGGAGTCTTTAGACTCTTCGGAAGTTGCATGATTTATTATACCTATGAATTGTATATTTTGTCCAAGTAATCAGAGAACTCTTCAACTTTTATCTGCCTATTCGGCCAGTATATGTAATCTTTTTCTGGATTTGCTTTAAGATTATTCAACAACGGTTGAACAGCAGAATAAAGTTTGTTCAGTTTCTGTTCTATGTGTTCTGCTTCAGCAGAAGTAGATTCCAGTTTTGTTACAGTTTGTTGTACAAAATCTAGCTCTTCTTGAGTTACTGCGGTGAATCCAAAATCAAATATCTCTTCTGTCATTGTACTTTATGCCATTGCCCAGGATCAGAAAATTTCATGAAATGATGAAAGGTGTAATCCTTTCTATCTCTATAATCATACATTTTTTTATATCTATTCTCAAGTATATATGTGGTTCCCTCTGCGTCTACGCCGCACACAGCATGCCATCCACCGTTCTCTACTTGACAAACAATCATTTTTACATCTTCACGAGGAACACCTGCCTCTATCAACAATTCACAGCAGGTTAGTGCATAACCATCACAATCATCTTTAAACCTTTTACCCTCGTTGACTGATGAAGCATGAGATCGCCAATCTTCCATCTTGTTGTAATTTCTTTTGTCTCCGACATAATCGAACAGACCCCAGACTTTCTTGTGAATTTCTTTTGCTATTTCTTTAACATCCATTATTGATCCTCCGCGTTACATAATGTAGAATCGGGTTCTCTCTGGCACATTTCATTGAATGCTGGATATCTCATTATTGTTTCAGGACCATCCATTTCCTGTCCTGGTTCTGTGTTCACCTGTGCTTGTTCGCAACCAAATAAAAATAGAGCAAGAAACGCTCCTAAAAATATATTACGCATTTTTGACTCCTCTGTAAGATTCTTCTTCTTCTGTGCCACCGCACCAGTTACACTCTTCATTCTTTCCGATCATATGACGACCTTCTATATGACAATCGTGTTCCCACATTTCAAACTTACTGACATTTCCAAAAATTCTATCCCAATTATCATCAAAAGTTTTTTTACCAATATTCATAGGTCTTCTCTTGCTCCCCTTGCTCATGATATAATTCTCCCGACTACAGTGAGAACGATCATAATTAAAAATATCCACATCATAGTTTTTCGTACACTTCTACCTCTAAAAACATAATCATCATCTTCATGGAGATATTCGCTATTTCTTAGCATTTTAATTATATCTTCATCTTTCATTATAAAGATCCCTCACTGTTCATATATTGTATATTTCAAAAGTTCATCACATGCCTGAACCATTTCTTTTGAGGAAACATACTTCTCAACTATTTCTTCAACAGTTGTTACGAGGTCGCCGTGTTCACCAATCCCAACAGGACTATTATAAACTTCAAGGTTAGTTTTACATGCTTTCATCTGTGCCAGATGCTTATCTCGCACTGCTGTTAAAAACATATCTTTATTTGCACTCATCATTCATCTCCTATTTATACATGATCTATTTGAAATATAAAACTATTCGGTCTATTCGATAATTGTCTGAGATCCCATTCAATTGCATCTTTGTCTATCATTTCATCATAAAATATTTTATAAAAATTTAATTTTTCTCGAAATTCCGGCAAAAATAGATATCGATTTAATGGTTTCCATTTAGAAATATCTTTTTCTACATCTTCGTCTGATAATAAATGTTGCGGCCATATATCTTCGATGAAATATGTACCGCCCCGATTCAACAAATCCCAAAAAATATTAAAAGTTTGCATTTGGTCCATTGGGTGGTGAGATCCATCATCTATAATTATATCAAACTTGATATCGCTAAATTTTTTGAGGCAAGAAGGATTTGTGCTATTTCCTTCAATAAGAGTAACATTTTTATTATTCTTTAAATCATTATACCGAGGATCATTATATTTTATTCTGTCAAAGATATCCAATCCATATATTTTTGCTTTTGTGAAATATTCTACATGCGCTCTAAAACTATTCGCTCTAAAAATCCCAATCTCTAATAAATTAATCTCTTCATGCCTATACTTCTCAAAGATAGGTTCATAAACTCTATAATAGTTGTGTGCTCCATCTACACTGGAACCTTTGTCAGATTTATATTTGTTATACAATTCTTCTAATAAGATCATATGTTGCCCTTAAAAACATATCCATGTTTATTAATAAAAATATCTCTACAGTATTTTTTCTCTGCTTCAAAATCATGATTTATTCTTACATCTATCTCTCTATTCACATCAGTCCATGTCGGAGTTTCTTTCCAATCGAAACCGTATATGTCAACTGAAGTAACACCGCCAAGACTCAACCAATCCAATAACATCATTCCAGTTGACGGGTTGTCAATTCCAGATCTCTTTATCAAATCAAATATCTCAGGGATCGAATAAAAGAGTATGTCAGTTCTTGTTCTACAACCATGCCACGATGCCATTTGTATGATATATTCTGCGTCCAGATTACACGATTCATATTCATCAATATTCCAAACGCACCACATATCAGTTCTTTTACCAACATGTGCATCATATTTTTCGTTTATATCAAAATGATTCATTGCTCTGTTTATACGAATAACAAAATCATGAGAATCTATTTCTTCTCCGAAATTGTAATCCATGATAGATTGAGCATTACCGACAACAGCAACTCTTTTATTCTTTAGATCAGGAGCAATCAATCTCTATATCTCCTGAAATAATAATCACCGCATAGTGATAATTGATCGCCGACAAAAGCACCATTATTCTTAAAACCCAGTTTCTCTAGATAATCTATTACATGCCAAGCCATGGATCCGCCAGAGTTAAATTCTTTATGCTGCAATCTTACAATGATATGATCACAATCAAGTAGTGTTTCTGAAGCACCCTTTAGAACATCTAATTCTGAACCCTGCACAGTTATTTTCATAAGATGAGGTCTTGGGAAATTATATTTTTTTATCACTGAGTCTAATGTCATACACTCTTTCATCACAGCACTATCAAGAGGATATAATTTATCAACATTTGTACTGAATGCTATATTCTCTCTGTAATATGAATTACCCGAAGGGTTCTCTGGGTTCTGATAGAAATTGACGAGTCTACCGTCTTTATCGCTCAACACACCACAATGATGTTGAAGATCGTTATGTTCATAAATCTCTTTAAGATAATCCATACCATCAAATACAAAAAATCTAGCAGATGGCCAAAATGCTTTTGCTGCCTTTGTCCAGTTTAGAGTACATGCACCAATGTCATATATTATTTTAAAATCTGAACAGTGATTTGAGAAATCATTTAAAAAAGTTAATTGCTCTCTCGATATAGAAGGTTGGTTCGCAAGACCATTGAGTCGTTCAAAATATTTACCCTTCTTCTCTACTTTTTTTTTATCTGACGGTTCTACATTGTAGACATTCGCACCTTTATGTCCGCATAGTATAGTTGCATCACACCAAATACTAAATCCATTCTGCCTTGCTTTTCTACAAAAATCTACATCTTCACTGATAGTATCATTATGAGATATTGCACTGTGATATTCGAATTGAGGATATCCGATTTTTTGCATAACCTGTTTCTTTATAAGAACACAACCAAAACCACAACCACCAATTTCAACAAGGTCTTTACCTTCGACTTCTTGGTAGGGCAGATTGGCATAATTCTTATCATATAATTCTACTATTTGTTCGGGTAGTCTTTGTCGATATATTCCAGTCACTACATCTTTATCATGCATTAACAACTTACAGAGAGTATCCTTCGGAAATATAATATCTGAATCAACAGAAAACAAATAATCATATGGACCATTAGTGATCCAACTAGCAATTAAATTTCTTATCTGATCAATATTATACCCGTAAAAGAACTGAAAATCAACCTCATAATCTAAGGGTATGTACAAATCGTATATTGACTTGAAAGTTTCAGGTTCAATATATTTCGCTGTTGGGATTCCAATCAGAATCTTTTTCTTTTTTTCTTCAATATTTGTTAACACCTGTTTCTCCTCTATCTCAAATTTTTCAGGAGTTTGATGGGATATAATTTTAGCAGCATTATCATTCTGTTCAATCCCATTTACTTTATAATCATTTATCGGGTTAAGATCATTATAATTATAAACGATATCTGGCACATAAACAACAGCTTTTGGATCTGCTTGCTCAATGATGTTGTAAAAGGTCGCGACATCTCCACCTGCACGATACCATTCACCGTTTTCGTCTTTGAATAATGAATCATCTAATTTACTCAATAGTCCTGCAACAAAAGTTCTTAAATGTGGATACGGGAAGTTCCAATTAAATTTATAATCTCTGTATGCTCTTTTCTCTTTTATCTCTGGGGGATATGGTTGTGCTATCAACGGAATATTATCTGCTAATGACCAGCAACTACCATAAGTGTACTGTGCTCCGTTATAATACAATGCATTGTACATGTGAAATATGTTCGGATTGTTGACCAACCAATCATCACCATCCAATAGCATAACAATAGAGTCAGAGTTGAATTTTCTGATAGTCGTAATTTGATTACAAACAGCACCAACATTCTCTTTATTATCTACAACAATGAACCTGCCTTGTATATCTTTTGCCAAATTTCTTATTGTATTTTCTATGACTTCTAAAGTTTTGTCTGTTGATGCATCGTTTATTATATACATCTCATAATTATCATAATCTTGCGATGCTACAGATCTAATACAATTTGAAATATATTCTTCAGAATTAAAAACCGGAGTGACGACACATATCTTTCTTTCTTTCCTTTTAGAAATATATTCTTCTTCCTTGTTTGTGAACCTGCGACCAAAGACTTTCCTAACTCTTGAATTGATATGCGAAACTTTCCTGTACTGACTGATCGGTAGGAACTCGCCAAGAACACGATAGAAATGTTGTTTCCATTGTAGAGCAACACTACTCCATGAACATATGTGTTTAATTTGATTACACGCATACATTTTTTGTTGGTGTAAGTATTTGTTGTGGTATGCTTCTATGGTGAGTCGAGCAAATGCTTGAATTTGATCTTCCTCATTCAACCAAGGCAATGACCAATTTTTCTCAACAGGATAATTTATTTTCCAACAAGCAATATCAATCGCTGTTTCTTCAAGTGCACCAAAATTACAGGTTATCAACGGTGTGTTATATGCGAGTGCCTCTAGAGTAGAAATACCAAAAGTTTCTGGGAAGGCAGCAGGATATATCATATAAGATGCATCACACATTATATCAGCAATTTCTTTTTGAGATATAATTCCAGTAAACTCTATGTCTCTCTCAGCATGAATTGGATCGTCTACCATAGCACGCCAATCTTGCTCTTGCTGGTCTGGTCCATGATCACTCCTGAACCTGTAGAAACCACCGATCACTTTTAGTTTTGCTTCTGGAATATTTTGCTTCACTATCGGCCAGACTCTAAGAACAAGAGGCATCATTCCTTTTGTTAATGAAGCATTGTAGACAAATAGATTCGGATCTTTCTTAGATACATCAACCCAATCATGGTAAACTGTGATACCATTTCGAGTCTGAAATATATGATCTTTCAGCACGTCATAATTTCTGCGTTTGCCATGATCGCAGTTCGTCACATATGAAGTGTGCCAATCCGACAGAGTAAAGATTTCATTGATTCTTCCTTCTAATATAAAATCCTCAATTAAATCATCACCGTCACAGAACGTGTCGTGCATCCACAATATTTTATGCTTGGATGCTTGAGAAACTCTTTCTAGATTCGGTAAACCTTCTGCCCACTTGAACCTTTGTTTAAATTCATCAGGAGCGAAAGATACAACTGAGCGAGATCCGATAAAAATATCAAATGAATCATAGTTTACTATATTGTACAGAGGTTCAAACAAAACACCATTGTATTCTCCTGGTTTCGAATCATCGCTGTAACAATCATTAAATACAGTGACATCAAACCCCAACGATGCAAGTTCTCGTGACACTAGAATAACAGCAGACTCAGAACCACCAAGTCCTCTCTTATTCAGAGTAGAACCGTCATAGCATAAACCTAGAGTATCAACAATGGCAATTTTTATCATACAATAAGACCAGAAGTTTGTTCAATCCATCCTTTCGCTATTTCATCATTAGTTTTACAGATAGTGACAACTGTGCTCATACTGATCATCGCCTCACTAGGATTACTCTCTCCTGAAACGCAAATACCTGGAGCAAATCCAACGCCATCATTTGTTCTCATGAACAGTCTAGGGTTTTTCAGACTGACATAATCTCCCGTGACGTTTTTGACTCTTCCAACAATCTCACCCATAACTGTAACAACAGTAACAACTTCACCTTTAAATTCTTTCATTTATATTCTCCGATTGGTCCATATATTTTTGAAATAACTTTAGCACATTCTCTAGCAATTGCCATATGCTCTTTCTGTGTGCCATTCTCTCTTCTCAATTGTATATAATGGATCCAACTTCTTAATGTTCCATTCATATATAATCTGCTTTTTGTATTCCCTTCTGGCAATACACATCTTGCTTGTTCTTTGGCAATACCATTTTCGATAGCCCATTCATATGCTTGTTTAGCTTCTGAAATAACACGAGATTGCCAGTCTTGCCATTGTTCCTTTAGTTCTTCATTATCTGTATCCACAGAGTTTTGACGATTCTTATCATCTTGAAGTCTGGCTTCACGTATCACAAACTGATCACCGAACTCTGCTGGATTCGCATATCTCTGACTAAACTCTTGAAACGAGAAAGATCTGTGCCTCAATATTTGTCTAGCAATATCTCGTGTGGTTTCTATTTCTAAACATACAGAAACCATCTCAAAAATTGACCAGTGCTTGTGTTTCATACAATAGCGTAAGAGCCTTTCAGACGTTTGGGTGTTGTATTGATTTGCAGGATTGGAAACTCTAGCACAATACGCAATGATATCCTGGGCATTAGACAATCCTTCTTTTAAAAATTCTTCAGATGGTTTGCTGTAACTTATAAGTTTTACTTCCATTTCATTCCTCTCATCCATTCTCCTTCAGGTTTATGTTTACTTCTTTTATGGTTTCCTTCTTTGTCAGTCCACCAAAAAGTATCTTTTGTATATTTACTTCCATGATTATCTGAATCAGTATTTAAAAACCCTGCTTTATTTTTAGCAGATTGCAATCCACCTTTTCTAGCATTTTCTATTAAATTATCAATTCCTAAAAACGCTGGAAGATTCTTTTCTCTTCTTTCTTGAATTGTTTTTTTAGATATTAAAGACCTTTCTTCCTTTGAAATCTTTTGAAAATTGTGTGTGCCTTTTTCAATTCTTTCTTTTTGAGCAAGTGATGCATATTCAGAAATATTTCTTTTATTATCCATTCTTGCTAAAATAGCTTGAACAGCACCCCAATCATTCTGTTCTTTATGAATTTTTAGATGTTCTTCTATAGTTACACACAGTAAATTTTCAATGTTATTGTTTTTGTTGTTTCCATCTATATGATGTATTTCGCAACCATCGGGAATTTTAGTATCATAATATTTTTCCCATATTTTTCTGTATGACATAAGACTGGACTCCATTTGAAAGTTTCATTCTTATATATACAAAAAATGATTGAAAAATAAAAAAATTATGCAATTGTCAACCAATTTTTATAGCGACCAATGCGCATTCTTCATCAAATATTTCAGAAGTCTTGCATTTGTTTCGGTATTGTTTTGATTAGATGGATTACTCACACGGGCACAATATGCAACTAAATTCTCTATGTCTTTATCTGCTTGATTGTTGGAAATCAACCCGTGTGATATATCCGATTTGGAATAACTCACTAGTCTAATCTTCATCTTCATCATCCGTATCTTTTATATCAAAGTCAGATATAATACCCATCTGAACTAATATTGTAAAAACTGTTCTAATGCTATATCTAGAACCAAAGAAAAATCCCATTGAATAGGCAACATATATGCAAAATGTCGCCAGTATTGTATGTTGAAATCCACTCACATCACGAACCCCTCTGTTTTTATCCTTTTACCAGTATTAGATTGATCAAAGACAGGAGAATCGTCAACCAATTCCGTTGCTTTATCTTGCAATACATCATATAGTTTCATCTTAGAGCGATCGATACCTATAACAAATCTCTTATTACTATTTAAATCGCTGTATCTATTCTTCAGTTGTTTTATCATCAGTTGATTTACCTGAGATAATTCATCATTAGATATGACAGCAAACATAAAATCTGCTGTTGCAGGTAATCCAAAGGATTCAGAGGTATCCTCCAAACCTGGGTCGCTATTCGAGAAACCAGATCTTGTTGTTTGTGTAGCAGAAACAACGGGGATATTAAACTCAACAGACAGACCTCTGAGTTCCTCTGCGATTGCTTTGACATAAGAGTAAGAATTAATAGCGCCACCCATACCTTTAACTCTAGAGGACGCACATATATTCAAATAGTCTATAAAAACAATGTCGGGAACAAATTTCTTTTTCAGTTTTAATTCATTAAGCAATGCTCTAAAATGCCCACTATGTGCCTGACCAGTTGGATATTCTTTGATGATGAGTTTACCAGAAGTGCTCTTGGATATTTTAGCAACTTTATCAGAGAATATTTTCTTGGAAAGATTTTGTATTTGATCAATGGGAATATCTAACAGGTTTGCGTCAATTCTTTCTGCGATCCTTTCCTCGGCCATCTCCATTGTGAGATACAAACAGTTTTTACCTTGGGCAAGAACATTACCCGCCATATGACACATGAATAAACTTTTACCGACACCTGTACCTGCCAGGATAATATTCAATGATTTTCTCGGCAATCCATTTTTTGTTATTTGATTAAATAGATCAAGGTCAAACGGAATCCTCTCTTCAACTCTATGATAGAAATCATATCTAGATTCTACATTCTCCAAGTAATCATGCCCGATATTACTGTCAAACGTAACGGACAGTGCTTTTGATAAAA
>Ga0070749_10001365_pt1 | contig 16521 bp, 18 predicted proteins | sample VirMetDEL_Nov_18_FD_75180 | JGI IMG/M metagenome (GOLD analysis project Ga0070749, IMG submission 75180) | Aqueous microbial communities from the Delaware River and Bay under freshwater to marine salinity gradient to study organic matter... | ecosystem: Environmental > Aquatic > Marine >...
GGACTCCGGATGCTGCACCGAAGGGAACACAATATGACCCACTACGACCGCGAATGGCTCGAAACCATTGCACGAGATGTTGAAGGCCGTATATTGCACCCATGAGAAACGCACGTAAAGCCCTCCTCCACGCAAAGAACTTTCTACTTATTACGGAGAACGCCGAAGTAGTGCGTTTACACGTAGGGCAAGACCCCGCAACCCTCCTCTTAACTTTAGCCGTACATAATGCCGAATTCCTCCACACCCTCGAGGCCGTTATCGTTCAAGCGCACGAAGCTCTCGGAGATCCGGGAGAACCCGAACAACCCTCGGACAATTAAAGAGGACAAGTTCGAGAAACTGGTTCGAAGCATTCAGACCTTCCCGGAGATGCTCGAAGCGCGGCCCATAGTCGTAAACCCCGATATGATTGTACTCGGGGGTAATATGCGCCTGAAGGCTTGCAAGGCCGCAGGATTGACCGAGGCACCTGTTTACGTCGCTTCGTGGGAAGAAAGCAAGGCGAAGGAGTTTATTGTAAAAGATAACGTCGGATTCGGGGAATGGGATTGGGATATTCTAGCGAACGAATGGGATGCTGTGGAGTTAGAAGAATGGGGGCTTGACGTTTGGACTCCGGACGAAGAACCGACCGAAGGCCTCACCGATCCCGACGAAGTACCCGAAGTACCGGAAGAACCGAAGACCAAACTCGGAGACTTGTATATCTTGGGGGAGCATCGTTTGCTTTGTGGGGACTCTACAAAAGCGGAGGACGTGGAGAAGCTAATGAACGGAGAGAAGGCGGATTCACTTGTTACAGACCCCCCTTACGGCATGGCTTTTCAGAGCAATCATAGAAAAGATAAGCATCGCGTAATTGAAAATGACGGGGACGATAAATGCCTTCACACTGCGTGCTCATGGCCAGTAAACTTTGCCCGATACGTTTGGTGTAGATGGGATAATTTAGGAAGTATACCGCACCCAAAAAGCGTAATAACGTGGGTGAAAAATAACTGGTCTATGGGCGACTTAGAACACGAACACGCAAGACAAACCGAGGTCTGCGCTTTTTATGCAGGCAAAAACCATAAATGGCCGAACAAAAGACCAACGGACGTGGTGCAACACGACCGCACTGGAAACAACCTACACCCTACACAGAAACCCGTGGAGCTTTTGGAAGAGGTAATTCAATGGACGGAGGGGATAGTGGTCGACCCCTTTCTCGGTTCGGGTACAACTCTAATAGCAGCGGAGAAAACAGCGCGCAAATGCTACGGAATGGAATTAGATCCTAAATATTGCGATGTTATCGTAAAACGATGGGAGGACTTCACAGGTAAAAAGGCGGAGCTATGGAAGCCGTAAAACACAACAAATCCAACACCAAAAAAGAGGCTATGTTGGAAGCCTTGGAGAAGTTACTCGGTATCGTATCGACCGCTGCGAAGATGGTAGGTATCGACCGCTCCACCCATTACGCATGGCTCAAGGCAGACGAAGAATATAAGAGCGCGGTAAACTCCATCCAGGACGGCGTTCTCGACTTCGCAGAAAGCCACCTCTACAAGCTCGTAAAAGAAGGCAACCCCGCAGCTACCATCTTCTTTCTAAAGACCAAAGGCAAGAAGCGCGGATACATAGAACGGCAAGAGATAGAGGTACAAGAGAAAAAGCCCCTCTCGTGGTTGGATGAAAAATAATTTTTATATTTGGGGAAACAAACAACGATGAAACTACACGCATACAGCATCCCCGGTTTATTAGGACTCCTCCGCAAGAGTCAAGGCGAAGAAAAGAAGACGGTTGAACTTGAGATTCAGCGCCGGGAGAAGGAACACGGAAGAAAGTACCCGAGGCCGTATTGAAACTACCCGCCACATATTACCACGTAAGGAACTCAAAGAAGCGCATCCAGGTACACCAAGGCGGGACGCGATCCGGCAAGACGTATTCGATACTTCAAAGCCTCATAGAGCTATGCCACAAGAACTCCGGCCTCGTAGTAACCATTTGCCGGAAGACATTCCCCGCCCTCCGTGCTACAGCCATGCGGGACTTCTTCGAGATACTCGAAAATGAGGACGTGTATAACGTCGAGCTTCACAACAAATCGGAAGCCACCTACCAGCTATGGGGAAACCTCGTGGAGTTTATTTCGGTGGATCAACCGCAGAAGGTGCGAGGGCGAAAGCGCGATGTTCTCTTTATCAACGAGGCCAACGAGATAACCCTCGAAGATTGGCGGCAACTTATCCTAAGAACCACGGGGAGAATCATTGTCGATTTCAACCCCTCCGACGAATTCCATTGGCTTTACGACTTACCAAACCGCGATGACTGCGACTTCTTTAAAACGACGTACAAGGATAACCCCTTCCTCCCGCAAAGTGTACTCCTGGAGATTGAACGCTTCAAAGAAGCAGATGAAAACTTCTGGAGGGTGTACGGACTCGGAGAGCGAGGAACAAGCCGGGCAACCATCTTCACCCATTGGAAAGAAATAGACCAAATACCAAATGAATTTAAACTCCTCAACATCGGGCTCGACTTCGGATATACGAACGACCCCACCGCGATCGTCAGAGTATACACCGACGGCCACGGCTTCGCAGTCGACGAACTCTGCTACGCAACGCGCCTCACTAATAGCAATATCGCACAAATGCTCCGAGATAATAACGTCGATAGATCGGATGTTGTCGTGTGTGACTCCGCTGAACCAAAGAGCATCGACGAGATACACGGCCACGGATTCAATACTCACGGAGCAAGAAAGGGACGCGATTCGGTTAGAAGCGGAATCCAGTTCCTCCATTCGCGCCCGCTACTTGTCACGGCGCGGAGTGTGAACCTTATCAAAGAGCTTCGCAACTACAAATGGAAGGAGGATAAGAACGGCAAGCAACTGAATGAACCCGTAGACCAATTTAACCACGCTATCGACGCTATGCGGTATGCGATTACCTTCAACCAAACCAACCCGAACTTCGGGAGCTACGCAATCGGGTAAAATACGGGCGACCCGTAAAATTCCCGTAAACACGCAAATTCCACGCACGATTCACGCAAACCCGTTTCGTAAGGGATAAGGAAACCGAACAAACCAAGTTATTTAAACGATGGAATTACGCCTCCCTCACCGATGGTCAGACCTCACGCTCGGGGAACTGCAAGTAATGATGACAAGCGAGAACCAACTCGAACGGATCTCCGCTTGCACGGGCAAGAGCGTGGACAAACTGCGTACCATGCCGCAGAAGCTCATAGAAGCCGCAGGAGCGCATATAGACCAACTCCTTACCCAAGAGACCGCACGCTTCGAGAAAGTGGTTGAGATGGACGGAAAACGATTCGGATTCGTTCCCGATTGGGATGCTTTCACGGCGGGCGAATGGATCGACCTGGAAAACTACCTCGAGGACTTTTGGAAGAACGCGCACAAAGTAATGTCGGTTCTCTTCCGGGAAGTAACCTACGAACTCGGGGAGAAATACGAGGTAAAGAAATACACCGCCAAAGAAGACGCTTCGATATTTGAAGAGATGCCCGCAGACCTCGTATCCGGTACGTTGCTTTTTTTTTGGACTACCAGAAACGAACTGCTGCTCGATATGAAGTCCTCTTTACTGGAGGTAGCGGAGGCAGCGATCCGGTCGGCGAAAAATGGGGGTGGTATCACGTCCTCCACGCCCTCGCAGGAGAAGACCTCCTCAAGATGGACAAGGTTACGGAACTCCCTATTCAAGTCGTCTTCCAACATCTCAGCTATTTAAAAGACAAGCTCGCACATGATCACGTTCAATAACATAGTCGAAAGGTTCAAGGTATTTGCGGATGCGCACTTCTTTGTGAAGTCGTTTTCGTTTGGGTCACCCGATGACGTAGACCTCTCGAAGTTTACTTCGTTTCCGCTTATGCATCTCGTATATACGGGAGCTACATACGACGCAGGAACGAAGACCTATAACCTCGAGGTATATATCCTCGACGTGCCAGCCGATAAGACGAAGAAGACCGACCGTCAAAAGGAGGTGGTTAGCGATGCGGAGCAATGCGCAGAGGATATTATTGCGGACATTAAAAACGGCGGGAACATCTTCCTCTTTGCTCAGGATTATGAAGTAGTAAACGCCACGACTACACCCCTGGAGGAAGAGACGAAGAACGTACTCTCCGGCGTTCTCTTGGATTTGTCCGTGGCGATCCCTTACGAGTGGGACGCTTGTAACGCACCTATCGACGGGGTAAGCCCCGAAGGTGGAGACGAAGTAGCATACGCGCGAAGGGGCATCCTCCGAATGTTGACGCAGGACGGATCTACGGACGTTCTTTCGGTGCGCACAATCAAAGTAACCAACGGCACACTTACGGACGATGGAGACGGCGTAGTTACTTTAGATACGGGCGGAGCTTCGACGCTAGTGGCTTTAGACGACGTACAAATTACCAACCCGTTCGAGGGTCAAAGTATCCGATGGGACGACGGTCTGCAGCGTTGGGTAAAAGACGGTCGCACAACTGCTCTCTTCGATGAGTTTAGAAAAGGCTTAGAGACAACGGTCAAAAACGGCGCAGGCACGGAGAGCGAGTTAAAGCTAGAGCAAACGAAGGCAACCGTACAGACAGGGAAAACCAAGGTCGTGTTGACCGAAACGTCACCCGGTGATATTGAGTTTGTTGTAGCGACTGACGCGGATGGTGACACAGCGTTTACTGCGCTGCATTTGGACGGATCAAGCACGGCCAATGTAGCTGACCTACTTGTAAAGTTTGGCACTTACTTTAAATTCGAGTACGGCAATTTTACTCAATGGATACGCCCCAACTCAGGCGCTACGCAAGACACCACAATCATATTACCAAGTACAAGCGGCGTTTTAGGTCGAGCGGAGGACATACCCACCAGCGTTACTGATTTGACGGATGTAACGAGCGCGGGCAGCGGTGCGATTATTACCGATGATGAACGCACGAAATTGGAGGGTGTTGCTCCCTCTGCAACTGCGAACGAAACGGACGCTTTTTTACTTGACCGAGCAAACCACACAGGAACGCAGGCGGCGAGTACGATCAGCGACTTTGACACCGAGGTATCAAACAATACCGACGTAGCAGCAAACACGGCAAAGGTTGGCATAACCACCCAACAAGCTGACGACATTACAGCAAACAACGCGAAGGTTTCTCTCATTGCAGGAGGTACGACGGGGCAAGCCCTCGTGAAAAGCACGGGGACGGATTACGACGTAGAGTGGGCTGACATTGCCGTTGACGTGCAGTACCATCAGCGGTACGATACGGAAGCGGGCACGCTACGTTCAGGCGCTACGGAAACGGTCGAGCTGTACTATACGGCGCAAGCTGACGGCGACGGCTTAAGCGAATCAGCATCAAGCGACACGCCAAGCGCGGGCAATGTGATTCGGCGCAAGTTGTGGTACGCTGAGAAAGCGCAGGCTGACCCCGACACGTCAGGTGATTGGACGCAGTTCGCTGACATCGCCGACGACACGGCATACGCTACGGCAAAGGCGACGCTATTGGCATACCTCAAAGCACGCACAGGCGGCACTGTACCGATAAGCCTGAAACAAACGTGGGAGGATGTTGCGCCAGCTACGTTATTACTTGACACATACACAGGCTCGGCGGCGGCTTATTCCTTGCGTTTACTATCCAGCACCTACTCAGGCGATGCGGTCGAAGTTTACAACGGCACTTCGTATGCTGACATCGGATTTGCAGATGGGGAGCTTGACACTACGGCTTTAGCTACGCATTGCGGAAGTAACGACGGGTTCGTATCGAAGTGGTACGACCAATCAGGCAACACGAACGACGCGGCGCAAACGACGACGGCGAGTATGCCGAAGATTTACGACGGCACGACGGGCGTGGTGACGGAGAACGGGAAGCCTGCGGTTGAGTTTGATGGGTCGAATGACGGTTATCTACTTAATACTTCAGGTCTTGACATTGGTTCGCTTTCTTCGTTTACCGTCGGCAGAATGATAACAATATCAAACGCTGTAATGTTGGGTTTAAGCGGTTCAGATGGGAACAAGCGTTGGTACGCGCCATTCATAGCAAGCGGAAACTTCAACTATGGATACGCCGACAGTGCAACAGCAATAACAACGACACAAGACACCAATCAAAACTTGCACACAATGATTGCAGGAACAACATTGAACGGTGTTGAAGCGTGGCTGAATTCAACAAGCGTAGGGACAGCTACCCGAACAACGGGCGCTGCATCGGGGCAAGACGGAATCGCAAATTTAGATGAAGCCTTTTATGCCAATTGCAATGTCCAAGAGGTAATAATTTACGGTTCTGACCAATCGAGCAACCGCACGGGCATCGAGGACGACATCAACACCTTCTACAACATCTATTCGTAATGGCGCAATACATCATAGTTCTACCCACCGCCACGCAGACAAGCGAAAGACGAGCGTACCAAATCACGCGAGAACTTTACAACATCTCGCGGCCCGTACTTATTCAGGCAGAAGGGGAAGCGGCTTCCACCGTTTTTCCAATTGTAACGCATCCCGACGGCGTACAGAACGCGCTGCAAGTGGATACGGATTACGTTATTAAGGTACACGAAGCTGCAACGCTTGAGAAGTTGGTGGCTTGCTTTCCCGAGCTTACATCCGAGGAACGGTATTCGCTCTCCGCATACGTTCAAACTAATAACAAGTTCCCGTTCGGACACATCGTACCAAGCGATACCACGATTCGGGATCAACAATACATGATTGACCATGGCTGGTTTCCTGAAGAAGATATCTAAGGTTTTACTCCTTCTCGTTTTGGCGGCAGTAGCTATCCCGGTGGGGATTGTGTTTACCGTCCTCGACTCTTTGTGGTTTACCGCTCAAAACCTCGTAAGAACGATTTGGGGGCTTATATACGGCTTCTTTCGTTCCGTGAGTAAGGTGGTATCCGTTTGTTCGGGTTCGTTCCTTACAGCGGCTCTAACAAAGCGAGGCGTACCCTTCGGTACTCATTCCGTCTCTGCGGTACTCGGAGCCAACCAAAGAGAAAAGACACTTTCGAAGCTCGGTAATTGGTTAACTAACTACCTGGACAGCATCGAGGCGAACCACTGCAAGAAGGCAAGCGAAAAGGCGGGAATATGAAGAACCTCAACGAGGTAATAATTCGCTTCGCCGATGAGGTAGTGAAGTCGGCCCGTCGCCATCTCGGAGGGCGTAGGATCGGCAAGAACAAGAATTACGGCGTAGCTACGGGAACGCTCAAACGCTCCTTGTCTTACCGCGTCCGGGTACGAGGTAACGAAGTGCGGGAGGTTACGTTTGGGGCAAGGGGCAAGGCGAACAAATACGCGGCCTTTTTGCATTGGGGCGTGAACGGCACGGAGAAGAACCAGAAAAGCCCCTTCTTTCGATTCCGCAAACAACCACCCTCTAAAGTATTCTTGCCGTGGATCCGTTCGAAGGGCATCCGCCTACGCGATGAGAAAGGGCGCTTCAAGAAACAAAGCCAAAGCAACATGAACTCCCTCGCGTTCTTAATCGCTCGCAGCGTAAAACGTAAGGGAATCGTTGGCCTTCGGTTCTATGAGAAAGCCTTCGTTGCTGTCTCTGGTCGCTTCAATAAACAAATCGGCGATGCGGTAGCGGAAGACCTGAAAGACAAGTTCAAGTTGAAACTCGGTAATATCACAGTGAAATAATGGCATCTATTGACGACTCACCTTCGGACCAGTGGTTACCCGCAGGGCAGAAACTGATCTTTACAATTATTCCCGATATAACAATTACGGACGATTATCGCTTTATAGTAGAGGTTTTCGAGAATGACACCGTTGACCCTATAGCCAAACTATACCTTACGCCAAACACGAACGAAACCGCTTTCTTTGACTTGTCTGAAGTCGTTTTGGGTCGGGTGGAGGTAGACATATTTAAATACGGGCTAACTTCTACAATCCACTCGCTGAACAATAACGTATTTACGCGAGCGAATAACGGGGTAAAGAAATACGTAGTTAAGATAGGGCACTTTGACGGAAGCAGCGAAAGCACTGCCGAAGACATCTCAGCCAATTACTATCTCCTCGATGGATACGAACAGATCTCCGCAGGACTAGACCCGGGATATAGCGACTATTACGGGACGAGTGCAAGCGAGAAGTTTTGGCTTACGGACCGCGTACCAAGTAGCAACATAATCCACGTAACGGCGGGGATTGAAGATACGGGAGTATTTGCCTTTATCAATACCGACGACACGAGTTCCCAAGTAGGGCAAATAATCACCGTTATTTACGATAACGACGGAGTAGAAGATGACTCATTAAATTACGTCATTGGAGCCCCTACGGGAGGGCAGTCGCCCGCAGCCGCAGCCGCATCAAATTGGTACGGGACTCTCCTTTATGCATACCTCTACCCGGCTTCTTATATTCCTTTGACAAACGCCCTCAACGCCGTAGCGGGCGGGTGGAGTTATTACGAGCTAATACCAGCAAATTCTTCAGGAGTACAAAGCGGGAACAAGATTCGAGTCACCAATAATTGCCGCTATTCTAAAAATGAAGCGGTACAATTGGCGTGGGCAAATACGCGCGGCGGGTGGGATTACCTACGCTTTAACGGAAAGAAGCAAAAGACGGTTACGAGAGAGGAGAAGACGTATCGAAAGATAGTGGGCGATTACGACGCTTCTTCTTTTTCCTTCGCACCTACAGCGAGAGAAATAAAGCCGTATCAACTCGAAGCGAAAGAACGCTACCAATTGAACGGCATTCTCACTATTGAGGAACTCACACTTATGCAATACTGCATGAGGAGTAAAAACGTAATGGCACGAATCGACGGCTTATGGCTTCCCGTAACCATCTCGACGAACTCGATGCAGGTACAAGAAGAAACCGTTTCGAAGGTCTTTGTTACTTCGTTCGAAGTTGAACTCGCACAAATCATCCGATGCTAAGGCTTACGATTGACGGAAACGAAATAGAGTTGTACGAGAATGAACCCGTCAACCTCTCGTATCAGTTCAGCAACTTGCAAGAAATCAACGCGAGCAGCTCGAACTTTTCGCAGACCTTCCGCGTACCACTCACGAAGAAGAACCAAGATTACTTTGGCCCAGTAAACGAGTTCGGACTGATTCCGGATTGGGATCCCAAGACGAAAGTAGACGCGGAGCTTTCCTATAACACGATTCCCGTAATGCGGGGCTTCGTCCAGGTGAAGGCCATATACGTTCAGAAAGGGAAATATGCAGACGTGGAACTCGTATTCTTTGGAGAGACGGCAAACCTCTCGCGGGATATTGGGGACGGTATGCTTACGGATCTCGACCTCTCCGCGTATGACCACACCTTAAACGCTACGAATATAGAAGCGAGCTGGACGGGCAGCCTTTCGAGCGGGGCGATACGTTACGGCCTACCGGACAAGGGGCAGAACTGGACAAGCGATAATCTTTGGAGCAGTACCAACCCCCTCGAACACGGCGACTTCACACCGTATTTCCGAGCCTCTAAATTATTGGAAGAGATTCTCGATAATGCAGGGTACGAGATGGATTCCACCTTCTTCACGAGGCAAAGCAACCTCTACTTGTTGATGAACCGAGGCAATAGAACTCCGATAGGCGTTGGGGCTGCCTCTCCTGAAAGTGAAACCTTTGCGATTGGGCTTGCTTCGAATGCTACGCTTTTCAATATCGATGGCCCCGAAATAACCGACTTTGTAGAAACATCTCCGTTTTATGATACAAATGGCAATGTTGCATCCGGTGTTTATACCGCGCCTTTTCGGGGGTTCTATACGTTTCGGGCAAACATTACTTACAGCGTTGCCAGCCCCCACAGCATTACAATGGGGAGTATAATCGACGGAACGGCGCAAGTATCCGGAGACCAGGGATATTGGCCCTTACTTGTTCAAGAGTCAGGTTCCGGAAGCATCACCAAAACATCCCACCCGATTCTATTAGATCAAGGCGATACTTTCGCAATTGGTTTTGAGGTAAGTGATAACGGCCATTCGGTAACTTTTACAGGAACAAACCAACTCGCCCCTGGGGGAACATCGCTGGAACTGTTAGAGATAACAGAGCCTCTCAGTGGTCAGACGGTCGACGTAGAAGCCAATATGCCGGAGATGAAGCAAATCGACTTCGTGTCTGGTTTGCAAAAGATGTTCAACCTCGTATTCATCCCGGACAGAAACAATCCGAAGAAGCTCTATATAGAGCCGTTTAACGACTATCTCGCTTCAGGAGCCAAGAAGGATTGGACGAATAAGATAGACCTCTCAAAAGACCTCACAATCGAGCCAACGACCGACCTACAATCTAGGCGGTACGAATGGACGCACTCGAATGGAAAAGACCTTGTGAACGACTTGGTATTTAAAAACGCTTCGCGGGTATATGGTCGATACCGTGTGGACGATCCGGAGAACGATTTCGCTTCGGGTACGAAAGAAATCAAAAGCCCATTCGCTCCGCACGTCGCCTCGTACATACCCGGCACGAATTACGCGGTTCACCGTATGCTCGTGGATACGGAGCAAGCCGATAAGCGAATAAAGAACCCGCTCCCGCGTTTGGCCTTTTGGAACGGAACACCAAGCGGGCAAATCAATTACTACGAAGACGACAACAGTACGCCCGCAACGGCTACGGATTATCCTGCCTTTTCGCAGTACTCCGCCTTAAACGCTACGGTAACGAGCGAAGATTTAGGGTATGGGCCAGAGAAGCCGTTTCACATCATACAAGCCAACCCGTTAAATACGCTTTATTATCAGTATTGGTCGCCGTTCGTAAATCAGTTATACAGTTCCGACGCTCGCAAATTAACCGCCTTCTTCCGGTTGACGCGGGCGGACATAGCTACGTTCGAATTTTCGGATAAGATTTACTTGAAGGATACGTACTGGAGAATACTCTCTATTTCTTACGACGCTACTTCGGATGATCTCGTAAAGGTGGAACTCCTCAAAATGCTTTCGGAGGTTCGCGATTGTCAATGGCTTCCAATTGCAATCAACAAAGCAACGGGCGAAATTCGTTTTGAGAATGCAGCCGGAATGACAACATACTCACTATTACCGGGCAACTCTATTTGTTGTACCAAATACGGTTATGTCTATAATCCGACCGCGCAGCGTTGTTACCAATCTTTCGAGCAATGAGGAATCTTGACAATCACCGTTATATAGGCGAAGCGATTCAATTGCTCCAGGCGAAAGGGGAACGGGTTCGAGTCCCCATTTGGTTCAAGGTATTGGATTGGTTTCTCGCTGTGGTTTACGTTTTAACGCTTTGCTTCATCTTATATAAATCCCTCGAATGGCTAATTCACAAGACATCCTCTTAACGTATAAGACGGATACAGGCGAAGTAACCAAGTCACTCGATGAAATTGTTTCGGGTTTATCGGAGGTAGACCAGAAACTCGATGACAGCGCAAAGAAAACGAGCAAGGTAGGGAAGGGGCTACGCGCGGCTGGTCGCCTCGGCGCTTCCGGTTTTAAGGCTTTGGGAACGGCTATCGCCGCCACGGGTATAGGGGCGCTAATTGGTATCCTCGCAGGGCTTGCCGCAAAGATGGCCGAAAACAAGAAGATCGCGGAAGCGTTCGAGGTAGTTGTTTCGGCTGTGGGAGCTGCCTTCAATATCTTGGTTCAACGTATCGAGCCATTTGCGGGGGCTGTGGTAGACGCTTTTTCAAATCCGGTTGAGTCCATTAAGAAGCTCGGGGATGCCATTAAGCAAAACATCCAGAACCGTATTGACGGTATTCTAAACTTCATCCCAAAGATTGGGGAAGCGTGGGAATTGTTGATGGATGGCAAATGGAAAGCGGCCTCAAAAGTCGCAGCGGATGCCGTGGGGCAAGTGGCCTTTGGTGTTACAGATATAACGGACAAAATAGGAGAAGCAGCGGAAGCGGTTACGGAGTTCGCAAGCGAATACAAAGAAGAAGTTAGTAAAGCGGTCGCAGCGTCTACCGACCTCACTAAGGAACAACAACGCCTCAGAGACCAACAAAGGGAGTTGAACGTAGAGTACGCCGAAGCGCGTGCGGAGATAGAACAACTCAAGCAACAAAGGGACGACGAACGACTCTCCATTGAAGACAGGATTAAAGCGGCGGAACGCGCTGCCGAACTGGATCAACAATTCGCAATGGAGCGGATGCAAATCGCAAACGATGAGGTTGCACTTATCGAGCGCGAAATAGCTTTGCAGGGCGATTCTATCGAACGGCAAGACCGACTCGCAGAGGCACGCATTGCAGCCGCCGAAGCCGCCGAAAGTAGTGCAGCCGTTCAAACGGAATTGATGACTTCCATTTATGGCCTCAATCAAGAGGCTATCGCCATAGAAGAGGAGAAGATTGCGAAAGAACAAGAAGCCGCAGAAGAGCGGAAAAGGTTGCTTGATGAGAAGCAAAGCTCAAAGAAGAAAATGCGAAGAAAGAGATTGCCGATAACCGAGCGGTTTTGGACGATCGCCTCGCCTATGCGAACGCCTCCCTTGACGCTCTCCGACAATTGAACGACGCCTTCGCGGGAGACAGCGAAGAAGAGCAAAAGAAAGCCTTCCAACGTAACAAGGCTATCGGCATTGCGCAAGCCATCATTAACACAGCCGGAGCGGTCGTGGCTGCCATTAACCCGGCGGTTGGTGGTTTGGGTATTCCTGCGGGTTTACCTGGTGCGGCACTCGCTGCCCTTACGGGTGCGGCACAAGTGGCAACCATTGCCCGCAGTCAATTCGGCGGAGGCGGAGGAGGGTCTACACCTTCCGCACCTTCTCAAACTATATCAGAACCCGCACCGACTACCCCACAACTCGACCTCGGATTTTTAGGGGCGGGAGCAGGGCAAACGGGCTTCCGTACCTACGTCGTCTCTTCGGAAGTATCGAACGCCCAACAAGCCAATCAACGTATTAACGACCAAGCCACTCTTGTAGGATGAATATTTTAGAACTCGTAATTGATGAAGAAGCGGAACTCTACGGAATCGACGCTATTTCCCTCGTAGAACAACCCGCAATTGAGTCGGACTTTATCGCGATGAACGCGCAACTCTTGCAATTCAAGACGCAGGACGAAGAGAAACGTATTGTAATGGGTGCGGCACTCATTCCCGATAAGCCTATTTATAGAAGGAACGGGGAGGAAGAGTATTACGTTTACTTCTCAAAGAAGACCGTCCGACGGGCGATGGAGCTTTACTTCAAGAACGGCAACCAAGCCAATGCAACCCTCGAACACGAACACAAGATTAACGGTCTCCACGTTGTAGAGAGTTGGATCGTAGAAGGCGAGCAAGATAAATCCCGTATGTATGGGCTTGAGGTTCCCGTTGGTACGTGGATGGTATCTATGAAAGTAGAGAACGACGCGATTTGGGAGAAGTTCGTAAAGGAGGGCAGCGTCAAGGGCTTCTCAATCGAGGGGTATTTCGCAAATAAATACGAGATGAGCCGCGCCACCGTAAAGGAGGACAAGCGATACAAGAAGGGAAAGCGCGTAGATATGGAGTCGTATACCGATTATCCCGACGCGGTGAAGAACAACGCCAAGAGGGGCATTGAATTAAACGAGAACCAAGGCAATAAATGCGCTACGCAGACGGGAAAGGTGCGAGCGCAACAACTCGCCAACGGTGAACCCATCTCCGAGGAGACGATTAAGCGAATGTACTCGTACCTGTCACGGGCGGAAGAATACTACGATCCAAATTCGACGACCGAATGCGGGACTATCTCTTATCTCTTGTGGGGAGGCAAGGCCGGCTTACGTTGGTCGAAGTCCAAGCTAACAGAGTTGGAGTTGCTTTGGGCGGTAGAGGTCGAGATGGCACTCGAGTACCTGGAGGAACGATTGAGTAAGGAACAAGGTTCGTAAACCGTTATATAAAAAATCCCTCGAAGATGACACTTAAAGAACGCATCTCCGAAATCTTCGACAAGTACTCTGTAGAGTTGTCGGTCGAAGAGAATGCGGAGGTAAAATTTGCAGTTGCTACGCTTGACAGCGGGCAAGAAATCCAAACCGATGCGGAAGCCTTCGCGGTCGGTGTCGCTGTTTTCGTAGTAAACGACGAAGGCGAACAAATCCCTCTCCCCGATGGTGAGTACACTTTGCAAGACGGCTCTATGTTGGTCGTTGCTGAAGGCGCAGTTTCAGAGATGAAAGAAGCCGAAGCCGAAGTTGAGGCCGAAGAGGAGAAGGAAGAAGAGATGTCCGAAGAACCAAAGGCCGAAGAGGTCGAAGCGGTCGAAGCATCTTCCGAGGTATTGACACGCGAGGACGTTGCAGGTATGATCGCAGAAGCAATCGAAGCAACGAAGGCGGAGTTCTCTTCACAAATCGAAGAGCGCGATGCAAAGATTACGGAGTTGAGTAAGCAGGCTACTAAGAGCCTCTCACGCGCTCCAAAGATGGAGGCACCCGCCCCCGTCGATTTAAAAAGTTTATCAATCCAGGAGCGCGTTGCCGCGATCCACAACCAATTCTCTAAATAATGGCTAACGCTAGTATCGCCGTCGGAACCTACGCGGGTGAAGCGGCACGACCTTATGTTGCGGCGGCAGTTCTCTCCGCTGACTCAATTGCGAACGGTTACATTTCCGTTCTTGAAAACGTACACTCAAAAGCGGTTCTCCGCAAGTTCTCAGGTGTAGCAATGCACCCCGACACGGACTGCGGTTTTGTAACCGGATCCGGCCCGTTGACTTTGGGCGAAGCAGTCCTCGAAGCAACTGCGCTCAAGATCAACGAACAGGTTTGTAACGAAGACCTTCGTTTAACTTGGGAATCTGCGCAGATGCGCGGACAGTCTTCAGCCGCTCCCGCTGACTTCTCTTCTTACGTCGCTCAATACGTGGCTGCAAAGGTTGCCGAAGGCGTAGAGTTGAATATGTGGCAGGGTAACTTCGAAATCGACGGTTCTACTGCCAACGCGAACACTTCGTTCGACGGTATTATGGCAAAGGTTCAAGACGGAAGCGGAACTTACAAGAGCGCAGCCGCCGGAGCTTTTACCGCTGACTCTGACGCAACTACTGGTGTATTGACTCACTTGAATACGCTTTGCACTACTTTGCCTACAGCTATTCAAGGCGACCCCAACACCAAGTTGATTATGGGCCGTGCAACTGCGAACCTTTACTACAAGGCACTTGCAGGTACTTACAACCAGCCGTTCTTGAACGATGGCTTGGTTGCTCGCTACGCTGGTTACGATATCATTACACCCGCAGGTATGCCGGAAGACTGCTTGTTGTTGACGAAGTTGGATAACATCTACTTCGGAACTAACCTCTTGACTGATCACATCCAAGCCTCTGTTTTGGATTTGACTGGTGTAACTGGTGACGACGTTACCCGCGTTATCATGAAGTTCAACGGCGGTACGCAAGTCGTTGATCATGATGGTTACGCAGCGGTTGTTCGCACCTCCTAATTGAATCGGGGAGGGGCTGAAAATCCCTCCCCACAATTCCTCTAACTCATGGCTTGTAGTATTACAGTTTCAGGGCGTTCCTTCCCCTGTAAAGACAAAATCGGAGGAATCAAGCGCGTATGGATCAAGGCATTCGACGCGGACGATTGGGGTTCAATTACTTCCGGCGTAATTGCAGCGGATACCGCTATTACGGTTTACGGTTTTGAATTGACGAAGAACAGCGGTTCATTCCAACAGACGGTTACGGCCTCAGTTGAGAACGGAACGGTTTTCTTCTCTCAAGTTTTGGAGTTGACTATGCCGAACCTCGGTGCAACGGATAACGAAGAGATTTACGACTTGTTGAAGAGCCGTCTTGCCGTTATCATCCAAGACAACAACGACAACTATATGTTGATGGGGCACACTACCGGAGCAGAAGCAACGGGAGGAACCGTCGGCACGGGAACCGCGAAGGGCGACTTGAACGGTTACCAAATCCAATTGACAGCCGAGGAGGCTATTCCTGCTCCGTTCGTTTCTTCTTCGGACGCGAATATCACCTTCACGGCTGGTTCCTGATTTTCATTTGTTTGGTTCACAGGTTACAGGACGGGGGAGGGCATTAGTCCTCCCTTTTCTTTTTCGATATGATTACACTCGCACCCAATAGCTCCGACGAACAATTTATTTATCTCACGCTTCAAGAGATGAAAAAGGACTTCGACGCGTTTACTCACTATCTCGTTATATTTACGAGCATGGCGAGCCAAGACACTTATGCGATGGTTGGAAACGTAGAGGTTGATAATGCGCGATATACGAAGCTCTCTGTCTTCACTAACCAGCCGCTCGGTACTGCCGGGCGCGTCCTTCTTACGCAATCGGGACAGTATACCTATGACGTGTACGGGCAAAACTCAAGTACGAACCTCACCCCTACCGATGCAAGCGTAGAGGGCTTAATTGAGCGCGGGACGCTTACGGTAACCGGAGAAACCGGATACGACATTCCTTCTATATCCATCCCGGATAACGTTATTTACTACCAGTAATGGAAATTCTACAA
>Ga0070749_10001366_pt1 | contig 16495 bp, 30 predicted proteins | sample VirMetDEL_Nov_18_FD_75180 | JGI IMG/M metagenome (GOLD analysis project Ga0070749, IMG submission 75180) | Aqueous microbial communities from the Delaware River and Bay under freshwater to marine salinity gradient to study organic matter... | ecosystem: Environmental > Aquatic > Marine >...
CGTCAATACCGCAATTGACGGACGCGATTAATTTCGTCGTCATAGTCCTGGGCGGCGATCATGACGAGCTGAACCAGGCGAACAAACAGCGCCCGATACCCGCCTCGGCCGTCCCGGTAGCCTGCGGCTGCGGCCACGGCCTCGTATTTCTCCCCGTTCACGATCGCCCAAAAGCAATTACCCGCCGCCCTGTGACCGATGCGGACCCTGACGGCGGCTTCGTATCCGTGCAGGGCCGTTAGAGCGTCGCAACGGCGATCCAGGGCAATCGCCGCCCCGTTGTCGGCGTTGTCCACGAACTCATGCCCCGACACGGTGTAGCCGAGGGACTGCGCCCGCATATTCAACAGCCGTTCGGCAAGGTTCCTGTGGTCGGGCGGCAGATGCTTCCGCAGCCGTGCAATGACCCAAGGCGACTTGGGCGCCTCCTCCTCCGTGCCGTTGTGGCGGGCGGCGATGGCGTCTTGCTCGGCCTTCCGCTGCTTTTCGAGAAGCGGCGTGGTTTGTATCAGTGCGGTCATCGTATTCCCCCCGTAATCGCGTCAGGTTCGTCCGTGGTGCGCGTTTCATGGATTGGGTAGGGCTCAGGCGGCATATGCGCGTCCAGCCACGCACGGGCTTCAGGACGCAGCCTGTAGCCCACCCGATAAACGTTCTCGATCGGATCGGCGGGCTGAGCGCCGATGGCCGCCCATTGCCGGCGCAGGTAGCAGATTTGGGACTTGAGCGCCCCGTCGCTGGCGTGCTCGGGGCGGTCGGAGGCCCATACCGTACCGACGCGGCCGCGGTGGATGAGTTGATCCACGGTCAACAAAGCCATGGGCGGGGCGCGGTAGAACGCAGCGAGCAGCATCCCCCGGCCCAAGGGGAAGCCGAGGCTACAGATGCGGGCGACAAGGACCGGCTCGCGTTCGCCTGAGAGGCGCAGGCGAAGGTCCGCGACCTCGGCCTCCAGTTCGTCCACGCGCTTGAGCGCGGCATACAGCTCGGACCGGGGGACGAACCCGCGGGGGGCGTCGATGGGGTAGGCGGTCATGTTCGAAATTCCTTCCGCACCCGGTGCCACGGCAACCCGAGGAAAAAACGCCACCAGCTATCTTCCCAGGCATAGGAATATAAACCCAACTCACCGGCACAGGCGACATATTCACGAACAGACAACCACTCGCCCCGCATGGCTTTCTCAGCGGCGGCAAGCTCAAATCTCCTGAGGCGCTCCGAGTTGATGCTCACATCGCCCTCCCCTTCAAGGGCACGCCGAGCGCCTTGAGGCCGTCCATGGCGAAGTCGGCTGACTTGGCGACGATAACCGGGCAGCCCTGCTTGACCAGCGCGTCGATGGTTTCGTGTTGGGCTGGGGTCAGCGAGCCGCCGGGGGCTTTGACCTCGATGCCGTAGAGGCGGCCTTCGCCGTACACGAACAGGTCGGGGATGCCGGCGCGGACGCCGAGGGCTTTGAATATCGCCCCCTCCACCCGTCCGCGGCGGCCGCCGTTCGGGGTGTGCCAGTAGAGCCACCCGGCGGGCAGGCGGGCGCGGAGGTGGGCGACGATGGCCTGGTGAATAATTTGCTCTGGGCGTTGGCGTTTCATGCTGCGGCCTCCGCTTTGTCGGCAAGGCAGCATTCCCGGCAGCGGCGAATGAGACGGCTCAGGTCTAGAGTTGGCTGATCGTGGTCCTTCGCGTTTTGAAAAAACTCAAACGGCTTTCGACACTGGGCGCAGGTCATCGACCAGCGAAATGTGCGAATTATCACATCGTCGGTTTTTCGGGTGTAAGTCCCCTCTCCCAGATAGGCGAGAACGATTCCGTCATAGGGATATTTCGGCATTTGGTTCCTCCAATCCGTTCCGGGGCGCAAAGTTGTTTGCACGGGTCTGCAGCTCCTGCAGCGGACCCGTGCAAGCACCCCCCGCATAATCGTGCACGGGTCTGCTCGGGTGTATGCCCGGGGGCCTCTCTGTAAGAGGGCCCCGTGCAACCCGTGCAACCCGTGCAAAGTGGGGGTGCAAACAGCGCCCCTTCACGACATGTCTGCACGGGTCTGCACGGGTCTTGCACGGGTCTGAGACCAAGACCCGTGCAGACATGGTTACGGTATTCATTGCCCGCCGCCTTTCATGAGTAAATCGGCCTGGATGACCTTGCCTTTTTTGTCTTTTGGGGCTTTGCGTTGCTTGCTCAGGGGCTTCTTATCGAGGGCGTCTAGGGCCGCCTCCAAGGCTTCGACCTGGTGGGTGAAGTGCTTCACCATGGTTACGGCGGTCCCGTAGGCTTTGAATGTTTCCCGATGGGGGGCCCTGAGGGCGTCGATGATTTCAGCGACCTCCTTTGATGATGCTGTCCGCAACGCCCTGTGACCGTCCTCCGTGGCGTCGAATTGCTCCCAGTTCCTATTGCCGTGGTGGCGGCCATAGAGGCGGGTCCAGAGCCCCCAGCGGTAATGTTCGGCCTCCCGTTCGATGGGCTCCACGATCGCCCGTAGCCGGCGCCGCTGGCCGTCCCATTCGGCCTGGGCCAAGAGCATCTTGGTCCGTTCAATGAGGATTTCGTCTCGTGTCAGGGCCATCAGAATGCCTCCCCTGCTGACGGTCGTTTCGCATCCACGACCCAGACGCCTTTGGCCGTGGTCCGGTTCGGTTTTTCGTAATCGTCCACCCGCAGCAGCCCGCTTTCGAGCCAGGCGCGGACGATGGCGGCGGCTTGGGCTTCGCCTATGGTGACGCCGTGGGACTGGGCCACGGAGGTCACGGCTACGCCGGCAAAGCGTTCCTTGGCATTCTTGGTGGGGCCCCAGCGGTGATCCTGGTCGTAACCGCGAGCCAGTTCGTCCAGGATTTCGTTCACGATTTCCAGGCTAAGCCCCTCGAACTTGGACGGGGGAGCCCACACCCTGACGGCTTGGACGTTATCGCCGTTAGGGATTTGCACCGAGACGAGCTGATACCAGTTCGTTTTGTCTGGGCGGGGGGCAAGGTTGAGCTTGGCGTCGTCAAACCGCACAAGCCCGTGCGCGGCCTCTTCCGAAAGGCCAAATAATTCCCTCTCGTTGGCCTGCATCGGGGCAAGACTTACCGCGGCGCGGGCGGCGTCGATCAGGGCGGAAGCGCCACGGAAACTGTCCTGCTCCCCGGATGTCCCGCCCTTGCGGAAATGGTGCGACAACAGGATGGAGCAGTTGGTTTCGTGGGCGATCCGCCGCCATTGCTTGACCGCGAAGTTTACTTGCTCGTTCCGATTTTCTTCTAGCGTATGACTTGCAACGAACGGATCGACGATAAATAAGACTACACGGCGCTCTTTGATTTCTTGGATGCAGCGGTCAACGATGGGCGTGGAAACGATGGCCCCGTCACGGGTCCGCTCCGCGATAATCAGGCTTTGATCCCGCCCTGAGAGGAGGAGAATGCGGTTGGCGATGTCGGCTTGAGTCAGCCCGTGCAGGATCATGGCGGCGCCGATACGGCGCTGCATTTCTTCAAGCGGGTCCTCGAGGTTGGCGAAGATGACGGGGCCGGGCTCGTGGACCGCCTGCTGAAGCAAGGGCTTGCCGGACGCCACCGCCAGCGCGACGGAGGCGGCCAAGGCGGTCTTGCCAACCCCGCCGGGGGCGCCGAGCACCGAGACGTAAGACCGTATCAGGTAGTGCGCATAGACCCATTGGCGGGCCGGTATGGAGGCGAGCGCGCTATGGTCATAAGCGAGGAACTGGAGGCGATCGGCGTCCTGTTCCGTGGTCGTGTAATTGTTCCCGCCGGCTGGGTCGCGACGCTGCTTGGCGAACGCCCCTTCCACGGCTTGCTTGAACGAGGATTCCGGCTGCGGGAACAGCGGTTGAAGCGACATAAGGGCATCCATGGGGACGCCGAGCTCGGTCAGTCGCCATACCACCCGGACCATGCCGTCGTGACGGGAGCCTTCGCGCTGGGCCGCTTCGACCCATTCGCGCAGGGTTGGTTCGTAGCGGAGATTAAAGCCGCCCCCGCTGGCTTGTGATTTTTGTCCGCCGCCTTGGGCGCCGACGATTTTCCAGATTAGGGCTTCGGGGGCGGGTTCGATTTCGCCATCGCTGATAAGCCGATAGCGCTTGCCGTCGGGGGCGATAATGTAGCCACCTTCCCCCCGCCAATCCACACCAGGCCGGAACCGTCCTGCACCGATACGAACGCGTGGATCGTGACCAAAGTAAACGTGTCGTCCATGTCGGAGGGTTTCAACGCGCGGACCTCGAAAGCGTGCGTCGCACTCATGTTCCAGCTCCTCTAGGACATCATCAACCGAAGCCGGGGCGACGCTGCGGGCGTCCACGTCGAGGCCCCAGAGGCCATTACGTTCCCCCGTAGGAAGCCCGATCAGCGCCTGGGGGTGTTGCGCCCACCAATTCGCGACCACGATGGGATCGCTGCTGGCGTCCAGAAAGCCGTGCTTGGTGAGCGGGCGTTTGGTATGGGGGGAGCACGGGAACACGGCGAGGCCGCGCCTGGCATACTCCAGAGCGGCCGCGGCTGGTTCCGGCGGTATGTCGGCAAATATAGACATCGCTACCCCGCGACCCCCGAAAGCGCTTCTGATTTGCCGTAGCCGTCAAGCGCCATCTGAGAACCTCCCCGAACAGGCGAACAGGCATACTCTCACTTTATGCCACTTGACAAGGGGGACAAACGGGCCGAAGGGAGGGGCATGAGTGATGACGAAGAAGTCGAGACAGAACCGTGGATCGTGCGGATGAAGCGCGATGCTGTTTACAGCGGTCCGCGCATTGTCGGCGTTTGGGTGTCGTCCAACGATGGCGACCTGTGGATTTTGGCCGATCAGGTTGGCGACCCCAACTTGATGGAAGCGGCGCCGCTCATATACGGCGGCGTCATGATGGGGCCGCCGAACTACGCGCCGCAGTTTGACGAATATCTGATCGTCACCAAATGGCGGGCGCTTGTCCCACCGGATTACCTGAGAACAGATCAATGACATGGACAAAATCCCGCAAGCGTCTGTATGCGTGGCGCGAGTTCTTGACTGAAGCCGAGACGGCGCGCGTGCGTTTGCTTGAGACGCGCAACCGCCAGAGCGCGGCGCAGAAATTGGAACTGATACGGATTAGGAATCGCGCGATACAGCGCGCGCGGTATGAAGCAAAGAAGCGTTGAGGAGGATTGAAATGGACCTTTCAAAATTCAACCGCGGTGGTGGCGAGACGGACTTCGAACCCGCGCCCGCTGGCGTTCATTCGGCTGTGTGTGTGTCGGTGATTGATCTCGGCACGCAGGAAACCGCGTGGGAGGGCAAGACGCGCTTGACGCCTCAAGTCATGCTGCGCTGGGAGATTGATGAGCGCATGACGGACGGCAAGCGCTTTTTGGTCAGCAGGCGCTATACCAAGTCCATGCATGAGAAGGCCGGCCTCAGACGCGCTCTCGAGGCCTGGCGCGGTAAGCCGTTCGTGGATGCCGACTTCAAGCCCGGCGGCTTCGAGATGTCAAAGCTCTTGGGCGCTGGCTGTCAGTTGCAGATCGTGCACGCAGAGAAAGACGGCAAGACGTTCGCCAATATCGCCAGCATCATGAAGTTGGGGAAGGGCATGACGCCGCTGACAGCGGAGATCGAGCCGTTCATGTTGGAATTGGACCCCGAAACGTTCGACCGCGAAGCTTACGAAGGGCTGAGCGAACGCATGAAGGAAATCATCGCCAAGGCGCCGGAATTCCAGAGCTGCGTGCGGCCGTACAAGAACGGCGCGACCGCGAAGCCTGCGCCGGCCGCAGAGAAGGAAGTCGTCCACACCGACGACTTTGAGGACGAAATTCCGTTTTAATCGGGTGCTTAAATTGCTCCGCGCATAAAATATGTTTGGAACCAAAAAGCCGCGCCCGTTGTCGTCTTGCGCGACAAGGGGCGCGGCTTGGCTTTGCGCCTACCATACGCCGACGACAACAGGCAATGGATTACAAGCCTGCATCCTCGGGGGCGCGACCCCATATGGCGCAAACGCGAGCGCTACTGGGAGCTTCCTAAATCATGGCTCAATGTTATTGTTAATCGCCTCTTGCTACGATTCGGCAGCGTTTGGATTATTCAGCGTTTGCGCGTGCAAGAAAAGTGTGCGCCGGCGTGCATGAACGCACAGGGCCACGAATGCGCTTGCTCCTGCCTCGGCGCAAATCACGGCATGGGCATCAGCAACGGCTGGTTCCTCGTCAGCGATACCTTTGCAACACGTTGGCAAGAAACTGATGTGTCGTGCAAGCTTCTGAAGCGAACGATTAAACGAACCACCTAGCGCCGCCTCAGCATTTCCAGCCGCCGCTCGTATTCTTCTTCGGCGTGCTCCTGCCAGTGTTCGGGAAGTTCCGCCCGCAGCCGCATCGTTTCCGGCGCCGACCACCACCATACAAGCGTGAAGGCGTCGTCGCTGTTCAGATCAAGCTTGAACAGGAACGCTTCCCACGTCCCCTCACGGCGATGGGCGTAGGCGGACTTGGGCTTGTCAGTGGGGATTTTCACCGCAGCGCCGCCAGCCGTTCGATGCGGCGGGACACGTCCGCTTCGCGCTGATTGTCGGGGCGATAGACGAGGCGGCGATGCTGCGGACACCATGCGCCGTCCTCGGCAACGCGACCACAGACAGCACCGAGCGGGGAACGCATGTAGCGGCAGGCGAGCAGCGGCGCGTCGAGGATGGTCATGTTGGGGTCCAACGGCTCCAGATCATGCAGCGCCCGCAGCTCTGCGGAGATGTGATATTGTTCACGCTGGCGCGGTTCGGTCTTGCCGAACGCCTGGCGCTGGGCCGCTGTACGGCGGGGCGGTTTCTTGAGCTTGTTCTTGGGCGGCGGCGGACCGCGGCGATTCTCCATCGACGCAGACAGCCCGAGGCGGCTGATCTTACCGATCACGGCGTTCCGCGATCGATGCCCACCCAACGCGCGGGATATTTCCGAGGCGCTGAATCCCTGCGGCCACATGCGCTTGAGTGTTTCGATTTCGTGATCTGGCCATGCTGTGTTGTTGCCCATTTTTTCCTCCCCAGGCTTATTCGTTGAATTATTGCAGCGTCACCCGCTCCAGCTTCTGCATGGCGCGCTGAATGCGCCGCAGACGGTCTTGGCGGCGCAGGTATTCTTCCGCCTCCCATCGGGCTACGCGGGCCAGACACACAGCCACAAAGCCCGCATTGACCGCGAGCCAGATTAAAAGGATTGCTGTTAGGGACATGTTTACCTCCCGGCGTTATTGCTATCTCACTTTACGCCACTTGACAAGGCGCGGCGGAAGGCGGAAAGATGTTTTTGTGTTCGGAGGAAATGCGATGAGTGACATTTACACCAAGGCGGAATTGGCGGCTGAGCGGCGGCAAGCGCGGATTGGCGCGATCGAGGACGCTATTGCCGAATTTCAGGTCGGCGTTGACTACGCCGTCGATAGCGGGCTGGATGAGCTGGTGCGGCTAGGCGTGTTTACGTCATTCTGGGGCTCGGGCGTTGAACGCAATCGCCTCTGCCGCCGCATTGCCGAAGCCGCCGTGAAGGAAATGCTGCGTGATCCGGCGTGTTCATTGCCGCTGGAGGTGCGCCACCTGTTTCGCGAATATCTGGAGGACGCGCAATGAACCCAAACCAAATCACCCGCCTCGGACCTGACGCCGCGTTCCTCAGCGTTTGCGAGCAGCGCGACAAATATATTAAAGCGCTCTGGGCCGTTCTCGCGTTTACGACCGGCGCCAACTTGTACGCCGACAAGATGCCCTCTCGCGGGGCACTGGAAGCGATCGCGCACATCGTCAAGGAAGCGCTGGAGGTCGATCAATGATTACCGCAGGCAAAGCCATGCTTCGCGTGGTCGAGAAGTTGCAGCCGGTGGTCGAATACTTCGACCAGAAGGCCGACGCTGAATATGAGACAAGCCGCGCTGAGCCCATCGCCAACGAAGAGATGCGGCTACTGGTGACGGTTCAGGATTGTATTTGCGAACTGGAGTCGGCTGCGGCGGATGTGGGGAAGGCCGAATGAGGCTTCAGCCTTCCAAGCTGGCGCGTTCCCCACAAAATCAACCGCATCGCTGTAAGCGCCGCGCGCGGAAACCCGCGCTCGGCAAGGGTGACGCGCTGTCAGGTAAACGGAGAGAGAGATGATTGATCTAGCAGAGAGGCTGCGCGCAATTAAGGTAGCGGCTGACAGCGTGCTAGCGCCCGTAGTCACCCTTGACGCTGATCTGCGAGCGCGTCGCGCGCTCTACGACCTGACCGGGGGCGATCTGGGCGAAGCCGCCGCCGAGATCGAGCGGCTGCGTGATGCCGCGCGTCCGCTTGTGCGGCGCTATTATGAGGCCACAGCCGGCGCGCGGGGCGCGACTCTCGCGGTGCTGGTCAGCGTGAAGGATATGCGTGCGCTGGCGGAAGCCCTAGCCAGGAATGATGCGGTCGATCCAGGGCCCGACAACGGACCAGCCGAGATACACGCACGCGCCGATGCCGATATATCGGACGATAAACGTGCCGATGACGTTGGGGTCTAGCTTCATGGGTCTTCCCTCCTTACTCCGCCGCGATCATGCGGCCGGGGTTCCGTTCAGGCTCGCGGTGATCCGCGTCCTCGTCGCCTTGCTCAACGCGAGCCTCTGGCTCGGGCTGGGCGGTTTGTTCGTCTGGTTGCTGCTGCTGTTCTTCGGCAGCTAGGTCATCTGCAAGCGCCGCGATTTCCGCGTCGCTCAGTTCGATTGGAGGTTCGGGATGAGTGACTACGATTTCAGCTTCTGCTGCGGACTGTTGCTCGGCGCCGGCGTCGTTGCTCTGTGCAGCCTCTTGATCGCTGGCCTCAACGGCTGGGGGTAACTCCACCGGTCCCGCGACACTCATCGCGATCCGCCGCCCGCCGTCTGAAACGACACCGCGCTCGTCCTCGGGCGGGCCGCGGTTCTCTGCGGGAACATCCATCGGCGTCTTTTTTCCGCGCCGCACCTTCCGCCAATAGGGCTTGGGCTTGATGTGCGTCAGTTCCTCGCCCGTTTCGGCGTCGGTAACGACCGTGCGCGGCGGGTCCATCGGTTCGGGCTGTTTCTTCCGCCCTTCCGAATCCACCACATCAGCGCCGCGCAGATCTTCGATCATCCACGGGTGACGCTCGATACCCTCGGCCATGCCCATCTGACGATTGCGCGCCTGCTCCAATCGTAGCGCAATCCAGGGCATCATCAGCGCGACAATATCCATGACCAGCGACAACAGGATGGCGCGGACGCCCTCCAGCCACCCCAGCACGTCTGCGATCCAGCCCGTGCGTTCAGTCGTGACCTCGCCTTGAACCGAGGCGACCGTCTGGCTCTGCGCCAATTGTGTGCGAAGCGTCACAAGCTCGGCCCGCAGATTGTCCGCTGACCGTGCGGCGCCGATCGCCCGTTCCAGCATCGGCAAGCGCGGATCATTGGTGGCGCGGGCCTGGGCGATGTAGGACCGCTCCCATTCTTCCGCGCCAACACTGGCCGCCTGCGCCAGATAGGCGTTGCGGTTGTTCATCATCTCCGACAGCTCTTGCCGCCGGCTTTCAATCTGCGCCTCGAGCGCTGCCCGCCCGTTCTGCACCTGCTCGACCGCGACCAGGCTGTCCCGGTCCCGCTCCATCAGCGTGTGACCCTGCACGGTGAACGTGCCGGCGATCACCACCAGCGACACCGCGACGGCGATGATGAGCGCCCACAGCTTCGGCCAGAAGTTGCCCTTCCAGTGCAGCGACATGAACGTGGGGACCGCGATCTTGGCCACGTAAGGAATGCCGAACGCGACGATGGCGAAGCCGATGATGTACGGGAACCAGAACGACACGTCCCCTTCCCACGTACCAGCGCGGGTGGCGTGAAGCTGGCCCGATCGATCGCGGGCGATGTCGAGGGTGTAGAGCCAGAGGAAGTAAATCAGCGAACAGGTCGCCACCCAGGATGCGAAGTACGCCGCGCGGACAAGCCAAGCCGGGACGGTTACGCCGGGCGGGTCGGACACTTGCGCGGCCTTGCGCGCTTCCGCCGCCTCGCGCCATTCGCGCCAGCGAACCTTAGCGCCATCGATGATTCCCATCAGCCACCTATAAAGAAGCGCGCCACGAAGAAGCTGCAGACGCTCGTGAGCGCGAGCAGCATCAAATCCTTGAGCGCTGACATTGATCCGCCGCCCGCTTTATCGAGGGCGCGGTGTAAGGCCAGGGCCGCATGATCGACCTCCGGCGATGGTTGTGGCGGCGCTTTCTGCACGGCCACTGCAGCCACTTGCTGCGAGAGATTGTTGACAGACGTGACAAGCGCATCGACACGTTCGGGCAGATGCACCAGCGATGCGCTAAGCCGCACGGACTGCAGTTCAAGCTCCTGTAGCTTCTGTCTCAGCTCGTCCCGCGTGGCGACGTGTTCGCGATAGCGGACGAAATGTTCGCCGTCGTCCATGCTCATTGGTCAGGCTCCCCAGCCGTAAGTTGATCGTGATCGGTTTGGATTGCGCGCAGGATTTCTTGGTTGCTGGCGCTGATCTGTTCGAGCACGGCCTGGCGCTCGCTCATGACCTGCCCGTAGGCGATGACGGCCCCGACCAGCACCACCTGCAGGATCAGCGTGAGCCATTCGAGCAAGCGCGGATCTCCCCCTAATCGCGGGGCTTGATGTCGATTATGCACCACAGCGCTCCTATTGCGATCAGCAGATAAGCTACCGTCAGCCAAGCGCTCATTTCCCGTGCTTCCAGAAATAATACATCGCGGCCCACACGACCGCGAACACAGCGGCGATCAATAGCCAGCCGATCATTGGTTGATGCTCCTTACGAATTGGACGCATTGCCGAAGCTGCTCGGTGTTGTTCACGTTGGCTTGCGCCTCGGCGTCGGCCATGCCTTGGAAGTAGAGCCCGGCGAGTTCTGCGCGCTCGCGTCGATTGTCTAACCAGACGTAAAATTGCTCCCAGTTGCGCGCGGACGGTTCGCCAGCCGGGCGTTCCACAGCCGGCGGAAGCGGCGGCATCTCCACCGGCGCCACATCAAGCGGGTCAGCCAGACATGATGCGGGATAGACAACGGGGGCCAGCGTCGGCGCCGGATCACTCCTGAACTGGCTGATCGTTCCGCAGGCGCTCATCCCAGGGAGGAGGCTCAGACTGAGTAGAGCGGGCCAGAAGGTCTTGGACATTGCGTTGCCTTTCGCGTTCGCGCCGCGCGGCCGCAGCCTGCCGGCGCCGTTCTTGGTTCAATTGCTGAGCGGTCATTTCCGCCGTCTCGCGGGCGTCTGCGACGGCCTCGGCGTACTGCCCTGCCCGCTCCCGCCAGGCGTCCCGCTCCTGCTGGGCCAGGGCCACGTCCCCACGGGCCTCGGCCAAGTCGCCCTTGGCGTTGTTCAGGCGGGCCGTTTGGATCGCCACAGCGCCCCCGGTGACGGCCCAGCCCGCCGCCAGCACCATCCACAGCCGCACGCCCGCAATCGCCCCCACGGGGCCCAGGAAGCCCAAGGCGGGGGCGGGCTGCGTACGGGGGACGATATGGGGCGCGGGCTCGTTGCGCTGCGCCTCCTCGGCCAGCCAGCCATTGATGGCCGCAAGCTCCCGCTCCTCGACCAGCGAGCGGTTCGGGATGGACAGGAGCACGCTGGCCCGCGCCCGCATCCCGACCGCGGACTGGGAGAGGAAGAGCTGGCGCTCAACCGTAAGCTCGGGCCCGGTGGATGCCTCGCGCATAAGGTGTAGCATGACGCCGGTTTCGCGGGCGGTGTCGCGGTGGCCGTCTGTGACAGGCCGGCGGCGCAGGACGGTGCGTTCAAAGCCGCGCCGCACTCTTAGGGCGTGGGGGGCTAACTGGGAGATAATTGGCATCATGGAGTGGGACCGCCGTGGGGGTTGGGCATGTCGCTGGAATAGCCAGGATCGAACGGCCTCGGCGGCGGCGACGGCGCAGCGGAAGGCCCAGAGCCAAAAGGGGGGGCGGGCGTCTGCCCAGCCCTGATCTGCTCCACCCGCTCAATGCGCCGGTCACGGAACAAGCTCACGATAAAGGGCGTCACCACCCCCAGCATGGACGCAGCCGCAGCGAGCACCGCCGCCAGCCCGTTCAGGTCGATACCCTCGCCGTTTGACCAGCGGTAAAGCCCTACGGCCATGGCGTCGCCAAAGCGGACGAAGAACACGACCAGCGCCACCATAAGCAGCATGGTCGCCAGCCGGGTCAGCGGGCGGGCTATCGCGTCCAGAATGGGGAGCATCAGGGCCAGCCAGCCTCCGGCTGATAGCTTTCGATTTGCTCGCGGGTCGCGGCCTCCAGATACGCCACTTGCGCCTCGGCGTGGGCGTCGATCGCGTTCATGGCGCGGGAGGCTTCCGACAGCGCCCCGAAGCGGGCGCGGACATGCTCGTCATCGGGGGCGAGGCCCTGCGAAATACGCATCACATGGTTCTGAAGCTCGCTGAATTCCGCGACCGTCCACCCCTCTTGCAGCACGGATTTGAACTCGGCGGCGAGCTGGGTCACGCGGCCAATCAAGACGAGCCGCTGCATGGGCAGATTGTCCCCGAACATCGCCACGGCTTCAGCGATCTTGCGGCTCTCGTCGGGGTCGAAGTCGGCGGGATCAGGCTCGGGCAGGAAAAGCTGGTCGAAGTCGCCGCCCTCGAGCGCCGGCTCCTCAGGCGGGGCTAGCGCAAGTCGCTCAGGGTCCGCGGGGATGTCGGTGTAGTCGGCGTCGAAGATGTCCTCGTCGCTATGACCCGTCCCCTCGGGTCGAGATGGAGCGAGTACGTCTCCCCCTCCACCACTTGCCCCATCCTCAACGCTTCCATCACCGCTGTCGGTAATAGCGTCTGCTCCGAGATCGACAGGACCCGGTGCCGCTTCGGCGCTTGCGTCTCCGACTTCTTCGCGAACAGGTTCTTGAACATCTAGCGGCTCAGCGCCTTCTGCCGCTCCAAATATTCCCATTCCGGGATTGGCAGTAACTGCCGATATTCCCCCCGGCCATTGGTCTGAAGAATCCCGTTCTCGCTTGCCGAGATCGTGACCCACTTTGCTGCCGCTGCCGCGGCCTTCCGGCACAGTTTCGCTGTCGGTTTCATGGGTGGGAATCTGCTCCTGTTTGCGGAAGCGGGAAACCAGCCAATGCGCCGCCTCAACCGGGTCGTCCGGGTAATCCGGCCCGTGGATGTCCTTGCCCCAGTTCTTGACGTGGAAGGCCCGCCCGTCAGGCTGAAAACCCATGACCAGCGTTTGATAGGTGTAAACCTTCCACTCGTCGTGGGGCTTCCATCCCGCTTCGAGCAAGACGGCGGCGGCCTGGGGGAATGCTTCGTCTGTCATGTTACGGCACCGAGAAGTTGATGGTTGTGATCGTGTCGCCTGTGGTCACGTCAACGAGGTTGCAAGCCAAATCCTCGCCCGATGTGGCTGAGCCGATGCGAAACTGTATCGTATCGCCATCGACGACGGCGGTGAGCGTGGTTGGGTCGGTCAGGCAGTCGGTGAACGCGCCCGCGTTGATGCGATATTCGAACGTCACCGTGCCCGTGACCGCATGACCCGACACCCGCAGCACGCCGCTATTGCCGCCAGGCACGGTCACGGTGCGCGCCGTTCCGGTGACGGTCGGCCCAGCGCCAATGCCGCCCAAGACCCCCGACACAGTGCAGGGCTGAATCGGAAGCAGACCGCTGAACGCTACGGCGCTGAATTGCTGAACGGAGATCATGCGTCGATCGAATCGTTGGTTGTGATGAACAGGCGAATGGCGATCAGCTTGGCGTCGGCGTTGAGCGTGTCGGCGCCGTCCGCAGGAACACGCCGCACGCGGAACACCACCAAGTCATTCGCCGCAGGACTGCCGCCGATGGTGATGGCCGAGCTTTCCGCCGTCCAATGAACGTCACCCGTGGCGATCAGCGTATCGGTGACGACCTGTTCGGTCCCGAACGCTGTATCCAGCGCATCATCGTCGCTGAGCGCCACGCCCGCCAAATCCCACGCCACCCCGCCCGTGCCGCTCGCAGCCGTCCAACACGCTTGGAACGTGACCGTCGATTCGTTCCAACTCGAAGGCATGGGAATGAGAAACTGCGCCGCCTCCTGCGTGGTCTGGTCGAAGTCAAACGTCCGATACATCACATCGTTCGTGGCGGTTTCGTTCGTGCCGCTTGCCGCGCCATTGGTTGTGTTCGCCACCATTGCGCTCGCCGGGATCGGCACGGCTTTCTTGCCGACCAGCATCACGTCCACACCTTCGACAGCCACTCGTCCCGCCGCCGATCTGGAAAGCGTGGTGTCGGTCGCGCCGCCGCTGCCCAGTTCAACCGTGGTGAACTTGGGCGCGCTTGTGAGGCTCACCGTGTCTAAGGCGGTGAACTGGATCACCGGGCTATCGCTTGACCAACTCAGCGCTGCCAGCGCGGTCAGCGTGGCGTCGAGCGGTTGCGATCCAGCGCCGACTGGTCCGACCACCTGGAACTGCGTGCCATCGTAAACGATGCGGTAGATCGTCCCAGACACGATGTCGCCGCTGACCGTCGCGGTCGTGCCGTTTTTGGTGATGTTCTTTGCGCCGAGGCTGTCAACGTTGATCGTCGCCGCCGCGTTACAAGTGAACGACGCTTTGATGAGAAAGCTCTGACCGCTCACATACGCCGCCAACGATAGCCCGCTGGTCAGCACATAGGCCGCGCCCGAGCCCGTTGTGGTGATCGCGCCAAGCAGGGCGTCCAGATCATCCATGTCGGTGTTCAACTTCGTGCCCCAGGTATCTGAGGACGCGCCGACCTCCGGCTTCACCAGTGCGTAACGTGTCGTCTCTGCGTCAGCCATTTCTCAGCCCAAAGAAAAGGCCCCTTGCGGGGCCTGGGTTAGTTCACTTCTTCCGTTTGCGAGGCGGGTCTAGCCCGTGCTCGATCGCCAAGGCCGCGATGGCCTCCTCCGGCGTGATTGCGTTGCGTTGCTTCAGTGCGTTCAAGCCGGCCACTAGCGCAGCCGTCTTGCCGCCGTGCCGCTCGGCCATCTCGTCCAGCAATTCCAGCTCGTCCTTGCTGAACCGGACCCCGATCGGCGTTTTCGTGTTCTTGCCCATCCCCCGACCCTAGCAGCTATACAGCGTCTTGACAAGCGGCTAGACGGCGGCTATACTAGGGGCATGGTTAACAGAGGAGCGACCATGTCCAAACTGCATATCCTCCAACGGGCCGGCATCCTGCTTTTGCTGGCTTTGCTCTGGGCCGTGATCGAAAGCGTCAGCGCTTTTGGCGCTTTCCGACACGAAACAGACCCCGTTCGCGGCGCTCAGATGGCGGCCCTTACCGTCACCTGCGCCGCCCTCGCCTTCATAGCCTTCGGCCTTGCCGGCAGGCTTAAGGAGGACGAGAGGCCACACGTCAGGGCTCGCGCCAAAGCAGCGCGCGTCGTGGCCGTCTGCCTTCTCTTCATCGGGCCAATCCCGTTTTTCGGGTCGGCCCTGAAGGCAGAGAACCAAGCTCGCGCTTGGGCTGCTTACGTCGATTCCCCAGCGTACCTGTCTGACCAGCAAGTCGCTATGGACCCGATGGCCGATCGCTTTGAGCGGCAGTCGGCGCGGGATCGACTGATCCCGCCAGCAAATGCCAATCTCGACGTTCTCGACGCTGAGTTTTGGCTAGCCCTCACAATCCAGGGGCTCCTGATCTTCGCGTCGGACGCTCTCCGCGTTCCGGCGCCGATCACCCCAGAGGAGGCGAAACACTGGCGGGCCGTCGCCGCCGGTAAGAAGGCGGCGATCACGCGCAAGCGCAACGCCGCCAAGCGCAAGCAGCGCAAAGCCTTCCGCCTCATCAGCGGAGGAAAGACCTAACCAAGCGCCCCGTGCTAACGTGCGGGGCGCTTCTTTTTTGGAGCAACCCCATGCGCCTAATTCTCTGCCTCGCCCTCGCTGGCTGCGGCCTTGAAGCCCGCCCTGTCCATGACCCCATCACCGAGGCCCGCCTCGTCTGCTTCGATGACGAAGCATACTGGCTCTACATCACCCGCGACGGCGTCCAGCAGCCGCCCGTCAATACGGGCCGCCCCTGCGCGTCCATGCTGGAAACAACGCCGGTCGTCGAGGGGCGACGAGACTTGCCTCCTCTAGGCGAGCCCGCTCGCGTTCTTCCGGGCTTATGACCGGTTGAGGATTGGCCTGCGCCCGCCGCAGCGCCAGCATCAGCGCCGCGCCGTGATCGTCTGACGGCATGTTGGCGTCCGCAGGGCCGGGGTAGCGCGTCGGGTTCGGCAGCGCCCCCGTCTGCGGGTCACGCCATACGGGCTGCTGCTCGGCCATGCCTGATTGCGTCTGTAGCCCCAGCTCCGCATTGGCGTAGTCCGCGAAGGATGGATATGCGCCCAGCGCCGAACGCGGCGGTTGCGGCGAAGCTTGGCGCGGCTCCCACAGCGGGAAGGGGTAGTTGTCAGGCCGCGGCACATCCCTGAAGCGGGGGAACGTGCGATCCGGCAGGGACGCCATGCGCTGCGTGATCGGCGCCGCCTGCTGTTGGC
>Ga0070749_10001367_pt1 | contig 16491 bp, 11 predicted proteins | sample VirMetDEL_Nov_18_FD_75180 | JGI IMG/M metagenome (GOLD analysis project Ga0070749, IMG submission 75180) | Aqueous microbial communities from the Delaware River and Bay under freshwater to marine salinity gradient to study organic matter... | ecosystem: Environmental > Aquatic > Marine >...
GCAGGTAAATCTCAAGAAGATTTGCAGGCATTGTTTCTCGCCACAACTCAGGTGCTGAGTAAGGGTAAGGCTAGTGCTGAAGAAATTTCTGGGCAAATCGGTGAACGTATTCCTGGAGCCGTGGCAAAATTCGCTGCTGCGAACAAGATCAGCCTTCAGGAGTTAGCAGAACAATTCAAGAAGGGAGAGGTGACAATTGCAAAATTCGTCAGATTTACAGAGCAGCAGGGTGAGGATTATGCAGAGGTCGCTGAGTCTTTAGCCAGTGGCCCTGAAAAGGCAGGAGTCAGGCTTCAGATTGCGCTTGATGAAGCGGGAGAAGCGTTTGGTGGGTTCTTCCTGAACACAGGTGCAGGCTTCCAAGATTACTTGACGAATCTTTTAAATTTTGTTGTAAAGAATCAAGTTGAGTTCAAAAAGCTAATCGCGGCAACAATTGTGTTTGCTGAAGATTTTGTTGGTATTTTTGTAAATATAGGAGAGTCTATATGGGATATTTTTGGGCCATTGTTTGAACTCATTGGCAATACCCTAAAGGGTTTTATAGAAGCAACAGCGGATGTTCTGCAGCAAGGCCAAGCAGAAAGGGCTGCAAGAAAGCAAGGCATAGACACTTTTGCGGTAAGAAGGGAGGCAGAAGCACAGATTGTAAAAGAAGACGGCGGTAGAAATTATTTGGATATTGACCAGGGCGAACGAATCAGCAAAAGGTACACCCAGCTGCTTTCAAAGAAAGCAGGACTTGAGACGGAAACTTCCTCCAGAACAAGTCGCATTGACGCATATGTCAAAGCTTTTGGAGGGAAATATGTCCCTCCCGCATTTGCCAAGCCCGGTCAAACCGCTCCCCCTTCCGCCGACCTAGACGGCGACGGCAACGGGCCAGGCAAGACCAAAACCAAGGGCCAAAAGCGAGCTGATTTTAGAGATCTAGAAGCTGCCTTTGCAAGAGACGCTGCCGAAAAAGTCCAAAAAGCCGAAGTTGCCTTAAGGATCAAGATAGCTGAAGCGCAAAAACAAGAAAACAAAGAACTCGTTTTTGCTTTGACACAAGAGCGCGAATTGTTAAAAGTAAATCAAGTTATCAATTCTTTGAGAGAGCAAATAAGGCAAAGGGCTATTCAGATTACTGAGGCGCAAGGGAAAGGTCTAGATGTTTCGGGAGGCATTCGTAAACAACTTAGTGATCAGCAAAAGCTAAATAGCGCAATCTTGGAAAAATCGGCAAGAACTGCTGAACTCTCAGCGGACAGGCTGGGGAAAGAGAAAGAAATAACAGCCGAGCTAGACAAGCAAAGAAAGTCTTTTGAGGAGCAGTTCACTGACAGACAAAAAGAATTAGGCTTGATTTCGTCTAGTGATTACAATAAAATTTTGCTTGACAGGAAGAAAGAAGAGCTTGCAGATCCAAGGCTTGGCCTAACGCCTGAGCAGCAAGCCAGAGGTCTTGACCAGTATCGCCAAACAGTAGACCCAACGTTGACGGAAGGGTTGAGCCAAAACATTCGCAGTTTGAAAACAGAGCTGGAAGATCTAGTAAATCCAATCAACCAAATCACTGGAGCAGCAAACGCTATTGGGACTGCATTCTCACAGTCGTTTACCAATGCAATTACTGGTGCCACAAGTGCGAAGCAGGCATTAGCTGATTTCTTTAAGAGTGTTGGCAGCTATTTCTTGGACATGGCGGGGCAGATTATTGCGAAGATGGTGACAATGGCAGTTTTGAATACTGTTGTTAAGTTGCTGCCTGGTGGCGGATTTAATCTTGGGAGCACACCGTTAGGCGCGGGTGGTGGCGAAGTTGGTGGGATCGGGACTTTAGGGCCAAACTTCGGCATTGCTCAACGCGCCGCAGGCGGTCCAGTAAACGCGAATACGCCTTACATCGTTGGCGAGCGTGGGCCTGAGCTTATGGTCCCTTCAGGCAACGGAACCATTATTCCAAACGATGTCTTTTCGGCAAGTCGTGCTGCTATCTCTGGCGGTGGTCCGTTAGGTGCCGCTGGAAACTCTGGTGATCTTGGTAAAGATGGAATGGTCGAGAGCCGCAATTACATCAGCAACAACTACTCAACTCAGCAAGCCATTGCTCAAAGTCAAGCAGCTGTATCGTCAAGTTCAATGTCAATGGAGCGCGTGATTGAGCGCAAGGCCGCAGAGCGTCAAGCAACTGAAATGTCAGAACCGATCAGAGTTAAGATGGACACCACCGTAATCAACAACGTGGAATATCTCACCGTTGAGCAAGGTCTTGCGCTTTCTGAGTCCGCTTCTCGCAAGGCTCGTAGCCAAGTCTTTTCTGACCTAAGGCAGCGACCTGCGTCAAGGTCAAAAGTGGGGCTTGGTTGATGCTTGCGATTGGTACTTATCTTAAGCTTGTTGACTTTGAAGGCTCAGACACTGGCTATGCCTTCCAGAACTTTTTCCAAGGCGAGTCGCGCACGTATTTAGGCACAAGTTATGTATTTGCAGGTTTTGGCTTTAGTGGCGGGACCCTGGACCTGCAGGCTGCCAATATTTCAGCGGCAGTTGTTTTTGCTGTAAATCAACTGGATTTAAGTATTTTTCAAACAGCATCAGATCAACGTTGGCTTGCGGAGATACGCACGGTATGGCTTGACCCAGATACGTTGGTTGAGACAAACCGTTACAGCGAAGAGCTGTATGCAGTGCTTGGATTTGAGCATGATACGAGTAGGCTACAGGTAAGGCTGGGTAACCCTTTGGACGCGATTGAAGCAAACATCCCAAGGCGTGTCCTTACCCAAGTAAGCGTCGGGGAACTTCCTTCTACCGGAAACATTTCATTGAGATAATGCTAAGTCCCAACAAAAATCGAATCATGCTTCTCCCGCAGGATCGGGAGATTATTGACATCACTGGGATGTCTGAAGAGCAGTATGTCTTTTTCTGCCGACAGGCGATTTTACACAGCAAGCTAAGACCTGGAGAGCCTGTTGCTCTTGCTCCGCTTGCGATTATTGCTATCAACCTGGCGATTGGTCTTGTTCTTTCTGCTGCGTCGGCATTACTAGCACCCAAGCCCCAAGTAAGAAAAGCTCCTGACGTTAGAACAAGGAATGTAGACGGGCAGACTATTGTCAGGGGGGATCAGTTTACAGCCAAAAGTGGTTTTGACACTATTCAAAACGTTGTCGAGATCGGCAGCACTATACCTATTGTTTACGCCAATCGCCAGTTAATTGACGGTAAATATTACGGTGGAATTAGAATTAATACAAACTTACTTTGGAGTCAAATTTACAGTATCGGTGGCGGGCAACTGCTGAAAGCTATTTTTTTAGTGGGCGAATCTAGCAGCATTGATGACAGGCTTTCTGGAATGATTCTTGACAACGAGCAGTTTGCTATTGGTAACAATCTTTTAAACGGTTACGATTTAAGTCTTTCGACAACAGGAAGGCTGTCTATCTATTACAACAACATTGGCGGGCGGATTACTTCAGGTGACTATATTGCTGGCGCTTCTCCTTTTTCTGATATAGCAAATTCGGAAAATGAAGGCGCAGATGACGTATTCCAAGTGAAAAACGTAAACGGGGGGTATCGGCCTTCTTTTTGTTTTGCATCAAAACCTTCTACTCAAACCTCAATAGGAGTGTATGGATTCATTGGCAATAATTTGGGCTACAGAGTAAACCCTGTATTCAGACCGGGCAGGCAGTTTGTTGTAAGAACAGACAATGAAGTTAATTGCAAGTCTGATTGGCAAGAACTTGCAAATCGTGATAAGCAAGACAAAATTTTTCCCGGCAAGTCTTGTCTTTACGCAAGAAATGGATCAGAAATATCTGGCAACAGCGTTCAAGTAGCTGAAAAAGATCAGCTGAGCTATAGGCTTTTAAGTACATGTGCCCTAAGCGATTATCCAAACGGTTTCACGCGGGGTGGAAACTTAGGTCAAGCGACTGCTGGAGACGTTGCCGGGGCGGTAGCAGGTCGCCAAAAACAATACGACGAATTGATAACTATTGGTCAACTCTACAAGATAGGCAGCGCATTAGCTATTTGTTCTGATCGGGATGCGCAGCCATTCTTATCCGATGCCGATCAAACTCCAACTGGTGGAGGTCGGGATATGACCGCAACATTTACGGTGGTTCGCTCAGGCGCAGTTGATTTTGTCTCTCTGAGCGATGCAGATAATTCCTCCTCTCGAATAGCAAGTAGCACGGCTCATATAATGCGCTGTGCTATAGCCAATATCGTGACCGAGCGCGGTTCCAGGATGATAGAAATTGGCCTTAAAAGTCGCTTGCAGTTAAGCGTTTCAGGTATCTGCAATTTCAGAGACAGTAAGCCTTATTCTCAAATAGATGCAGAGGCTTGTGACAACTTCCTCGGCGACGATGCCGATGGCGCTAATCCTGTTAATTTTAATAGCGGCACCTACACCGGCCCGGAGCTGAGATATAGTTTTTTCCGTATCTCCTACCGAGTAGCCTCAAGCAACGCATTCTTCACAGAAATAGGAACTATTTTTGGAACCAGAGGTGCCACAGGTGTTGATGTCTACAATTACATAAAATTAGATTTTACTTTTGAAAATCGTTACGAAATAAGGATCGAGCCCTTGACCTCTTGGGAAATAAGGACCGGCGCGGCTAGTGGGGATCTAGCCGTTTTGGATTACGCGGTTCAAAATACTCAAATTATCAACGAAGGTGGAGTTCAGATCGAATTCTCTGGAGAAATCATTCCGCGAAGTGTCGACAGCTTTGGAGTATCAGTTTTTTATCCAAAAGACGGCAACCAACTGGCGCTTAACAGAGAAGACAGCCCTTATTATGTTGATTCTTACGCAAAAATTGCTGAGGCTTTTATTTACAACGAGGTTACAAGTAGTGCCACTCAGCCTGAGCATGAAATTGTTTACGTGAACAACGTTTCAACTGGCCCTATAGTCCCAAAGTATTTTGCTTCAGCAATTGTAGGTCTAAACATCAAAAGCAGCGAGGAGGTAAAAAACCTTCAGCAGTTTAGCGTTTACGTCAACAAAGGCGTTACCTCCACAAGCATGTTCCCCAACGTGCTATACGATCTCTTTACGAACGATAGATACGGGGTTGGTAAAATAATGAGTTCTGCTCAGATTGATAAAGTAAGTTTTGATTCGGCGGCAGATTGGAATTATTCAAGAAAGTATTTTTTTGATGGCGCTATTACCGAAAAGCAGAATCTCAGGACTTGGGGCGCTCAAAGAGCTGCTGATTTTCTTCTAGACCTTGTCATAAGAAATGGCAAATTTGCTTTGCAGCCTGTAGCCAACTTTGAAGGGTCAGAAAAAATAACGCAACTTTTCACCTCAGGCAATATTATCGAAGGTTCGTTTGAGTTAAATTATTTTGACGCTGCGGATCGCATCCCGCCAAGGGTTTCCGTCAAGTGGCGCCAAGAGCGAACCGATCTTGGAGACTCGTCCAAGGGCTTATTCCCTGTCGTAAGAGAAGTCATAGTCAGAGAAGCTGGCGTTGAAAATTTTGCTCCTATAGAGTCAATTGATATTAGCGATTTTGCCACAAGCGAAAGGCACGCAGTTGATAGAGGCAAATGGGAATGTAAGTTTCGCAGGCTTGTGACCCATTCGATCAAATTTAAGACTACCCCTAGCCAAGCAAGTCTTGATATTGGAGGAGTCTTCAAGCTAGGGCTTGAAACTACAACCTTCAATCAACCGCAGAATGGAGCAATTGCCGCTGACGGCACGATTACTTCTTGGCCACCTTTGGCTGACGGTAATTACTCTGTATTACTTTGGGATGGTGCGTCAACAAGCATTACCGAAACGACCATGTCGGTTCAAGGCGGTGCAACGAATTTTTCTAATTCAGTGTTTTGCATAAACAGTGGAAGCACGAATGTGCAGACATACAAAACTCAATCTCTTTCGTTCGATGAAGACGGTAACATTGAGGTTGAAGCTATTCACTTTCCAACCAACAGCAACGACGAAAGCCTAATCGTCGATGGCTTTGACAATGACAGCAACTGGATCTTGGAGGGTCTGATCAACTAATGGCAGTCTTCTTTCCATCACTTACACCGACTCGGCGTACTTACACGGTTGGCGATTACCCAACCAAGCGTTTTAAAAGTATAAGCGGGGCTGGAACGACCAGGCTTTATGGCAGTAAAGCCTTTGATGCTGTCTTGGACTTGGAATTCTCAACTAACGATGCAGAGCTAACAACGATTTTGGTTTGTTTTAACTCTGCATACGGTTCAGGCACTGCTTTAACCCTTCCGTCTTCAATCTTCGATGGAATGAATGCTGCCTTACAGAGTCAAATCCCAAGCTATGTGACTTGGCGTTGGCAAGAAACTCCTCAAGTCCAATCAGTTTTCAATGATCGATCAACAGTTACCGTCAAATTAATCGGCACATTGGATGGTTGACTTCAGTGAGTAGAATAGATCAAAAGGCTTATAGGCATGGCTGTTCGCACTGGCAGTAATGGGCAATTGCGATGGAGGGGGACTGTAGTCGCTCGCGTGCGCTCTTGGTCAGCAAATATTGCAAAAGACTCGTTGGAGACTACGAACATTGGGGCCTTTGACCGTTCCTACGTTTCGGGTTTGAGGGGTGTAACGGGAACAGCAGACATTATGTACGACCCAGGTGAGGCAAGCGCAACAGCGCTTTTCAACGATGTTTTGAATAATTCTTCAGAACCTTTGAGTAACATTGAGCTTGTTTTGGATTCTGCTGGCGGCAGCCAGTTAAGCGGTTCTGCAGTTTTGACAAGTATTTCTGCCAGCGTTTCCGTTGGTGCGGTCACCTCTTGCAGCGTTGGTTTCCAGATTTCTGGACCTTTAACTGGAGGATTCTAATGCTATGGCGGTACTTGGAATTGATGGAATTGTTCGACTAAGAAGAGAAGCGCCGCTGCCTATTGTTGTAAGCTCTTCAGTCCTCAGGGCCGATATTAACGCTCTTGTTTTAAATAATCAAGATTTCTGGTCAGGGGATGAAGTCTATCTTTTCTCGCAAGAAGGGCTTCCTTTGTCAGGCCAGTGCTCAAACGGCTCTGCAATGTATGCAGGAGGATTTCTTGAAACAGGCCCTAATCGTTCTCACATATCAGGCAATGATGATTTCTTCTACAAAAGAGGCGTAGGAGAAGATTCGGATAATTTTTACTGTGGAATTGGAGTCAAAAGTGCGGAATATTTTATTTATAGGGATTCCCTGAACAGGCTTAGCTTCTATACAGATTATTGCTCTGCTGTTAACGGTGGGTCTATCAATAAAGTGGACTTAGCTCAGTACGATTTCAACTTTTTGTTAATTGCTGCGGCAGGCACTGAGGAATACAACAATGCTCTAACCGAATGCGTCGCAGGCGTCGGAGATTACAGATTCAGCGACGTTAGAGATGAAGTAACGCTTGAAAGTATTTGCGACTTTGCCCCTTCATATCAAAGCCCTGCTGCAGGCACTGCTGAGTATGATGACGCGGACCTTACTCCAAGGAGTGCGGTAAACGGTTTTCCTTGGGTGTTGCAATGTGAGTTAGCTGAATGGTCTCTTGAATTAGACGGGGCAGCTGTTGATACTACTCAGGTTGGCGAGAAATTTGGCGAAAATGTAAAAAGTATTATTACAGGTGGTGGAAAGTTTGATTTCCAAGTTGGAGAGGTAGGGCATTCGCCCGCTAGCGGCGACAGGGCTGTTGACGCAAGCTACTTGCTTCAGCTTCTGCAGTTAACGGAGCGTGGCGCGAAGGCTGAAGCGGAGTTTTGGTTAATGCAGCGAAAAGTTAGCGATGCGTGCAGTGTTTTGGCTAGAGGTGGGCTTTATTACGCTACAAGTATTTTGATAACGAACATTGCGGTTAACGTCAGGGCTACGGATGTCATCGTCGGTTCTGCTAACTTCGCGACATCTGGCGAGATTGCATTAAAAGTAGGAGTATAATGACTAAAGTGGGACAAAGAGCATTCGGTTAAATGGCAATCGTTACACCGGGTCAGCCTGGAGCTATTGACAATATTGACATTAGTCAAAACACGTTCCGTACTCAGGTTGGTGAGGTCACCAGCGCGGTGTTGCGTCTTGCTGGCGGAGAAGTGGACTCAACGTCTACGACAACGCTTTACGTTAACCAAGAAATTGGTTCTGACAAATTTGTTGCGGGTATCGCAGACAATACGGTAACTCCTCCTCTAAGCAATCAACAGCTTACTTGCGGCTACTCGGAGTCAGCGCCCTTCAAGACCCTCAATAGGGCGCTAATTGAAGCAGCTCGCCTGTCTGTTCAAAGCGGAGTTGGAAATGATTTGTATGACCGTGTTGTAATCAGAGTCGCGGCCAGCGAATACGTTATTGATAACACTCCGAGCACAGGTCTAGCTGTGAGCCAGTGGCCTAATACTTATGAGCCTACTGAAGAAGACCTAAGAGCTTTTAACTCTGACGACATGGGGATTATTCTCCCAAGAGGAGTTTCAATTATTGGTGCTGACCTTCGCAAAAGCGTTATACGTCCCAGGTCTGTGCCAAGTGCAGGCGGGAATCCAGTAACCGACAGAGGCAGCTTATTCAAGACCACTGGAGGTTCGTTCTTTTTTAATTTTACCTTTAAAGATTCTCTCAATTATACTTCGTCTCATCACTTACTTCAAGCGTTTTCTTTTTGCTCTCAGTCAGATTTAGTCGCATATTATCAAAAAGTTGCAACAGTATTTGGAATTCCTTCTTCTGACGTTGAAGTTATAAATCCAGGCGAAACACAAATTACCACCGAATACCCTGACAATCAGGTTTCAGCTGCGACAGATTCTGTCAATGGCAGTTCTGGGTACGTCTTTAATTGCAGCTTGCGCTCCAATTACGGCATGTGCGGCATGTATCTCGACGGAAGCGATGGTGTCTCAGGACTGCGCTCAATGGTCGTAGCCCAGTTCACAATTGTTTCGCTTCAGCGTGACATGAACGCTTGGCAGATTTATACAGGAGGGTCTTGGCAGACTTGTAGTGGATACAGTGAGTACATAAACGCAGATAGTAATGATGTAAGATCGCGAATCTCTGGAAGCTTTTCTGCTTCTACTGGAAACTATGAAACTGATTATAGAAGTTTTGGCTTTAAGGTTACAAATAACGCTTTAACGCAAGAGGTCAGCTGTTTTGTTATCGGCTCAAGCGTGCATCACTGGACTTCTTCAGGCGGAGAATGCACTATTACCAATAGTAATAGCAATTTTGGCAACACAGCTTTACTTAGCAGTGGTTTTAGAGGTATTGGAACAACAGGTGGTGCGTTCGCTCAAGACAAAGGATTCCAAGCACTTCGTGTCCGTAGACCTCTAAAAGTAAAAACAGATGGAAGCAACATTCGCAGAATCGGAATTGGTAACGTATCCAGCTTGGGATACGACAGTGCAACAGGAACTATCAATCTACAAGTTGCTTTTGACCCAGAGACAACTTTCGCTAACAACGGGTATAGCTTAAAAGAAGGAGACTATATTTGGATTGAAAATAATAGCCGCACTGAGGGACCAGGGGCTTCATCAAACCAAGCAATTGATGTACGTGCAAAGCTGGCCTCTGTGCCTTTTAATTCGGCAACCCCTACTCAGATAATCGTTGTTGATGGAGGTATTGACGACCCTAGCGTAAACAATATCTCAACCATTTCAAACCAAACTTTAGAAGGTAACCGTGTTTACATCAGAAGGCTTTCTGACACTAGGAAGCCCGAAGAACGTGAATATTCGTTGATTGTTTCTGGTAGCTCAACAACTCGCAGACCTGTAGGGAATTACATTTTACGCTTAGGAAACCGTAGTACCCTCAACCAACAACTAGACCCTGCAAACAATTCAAACGAGGTCTTTATTGTTTCGACTTCAAAAGACTCACACGCCTCTTTTGGCAGCGATGTTTATAAAATCGTTATCCGCCCTGGAGATAGCGCATCTTCTTTCAATTCTTCTACTTTTTACAGAGTAGGAACTCCTGTTTCAAGAAATAATAGAGTGTTCCGAAGCAAAAGAAACAAAAGATTTAGCACGTTTTCCACTGAAAACTTTGAGGCAAGCTTACCAATGCTTCCTGATGAAAGAGGTGTTGAACTTTTAAGAACATCCTCGGGACCGTTGTTAGTTTTAGATAGCGACTTGTCAAACAGTCCTACAAGCACTGACCTTGGAATAAATCAATCAACAAACACCTTGATTCTTGATCAAGTAAGGAGCAGCACTGATTTCCAAGGCGTAAGTTCTTTTATGAGAGCCATTGGCTACACAGCTCAAAATGTTGGAATACAAGAAAACGGAACACTTTCCGGGACTATTCTTGAACAACAAGATACAGAAGCATCGAGAGATTGGAACCCTGCTGATCCCCTCAGCCCTGTCCCTTCTGGGAAAATCGACTCTAGGACAAACTGGCCACTAGAGTTTAACCGACCAAGCCTTATTAGAGCTTTTGCGCACGCCTATGAATTTGTTGGATATGGAAACTACACAAAAGCGTTGCCAAAATATCAAGCAACACCATTGTCTCAGCAAAATAAAATTGATTTTTTTGCGGTGAATTTATTAGGCGGTCGCTGCTATAACACTGGATTCAACGAAGATGGCCTTTTAGTCCAAGGCAACGTAATTACGGACCTTGGCACCAACCAAACTGTAAATAGTGAAATTGCTGGTTTGGGCGCTTTGGCCGGAGACCCTGATTTCCCGGTAACTCCTACTGATTTTGAAACTTTAAATGTTACGCAGCTTTTACAGTCTTCTCAGCGTACAGAGTTAACTAACGAGGTGCTAATTAATGGAACGGTTGAAGGTTCCGTCACATTTGCAGATGGCGTATTACCTGAAGCGACAGAAACGCAAAGAGGTGTTGTTAAGCTTGCAACTGACTCAGATGCTGCAGGAATTAGCAGCCCATCAACTGCAAACGATGTTGACGCTTTAACAGCAAAAAATCTCGGCTCTGTGCGTGGGGTGGCAGATGGTCTTTGCGATCTGGATTCGACCGCCAAAATCCCAGTGGCGAGGATACCCGACCTAGATGGTTCTGGTCTGGTTCAAAACGCTTCTACTACGGTCAAAGGTATTGTTGAGCTTGCTACTGGTGCCGAAACGCTTGCGCTAAGTGATGCAACCAGAACTGTAACTCCATCGTCACTAAGCAGTGCAAGAGGTGTTGCGAACGGTTTTGCAAGCCTGGATGCAACAGGTCTTGTTCCAGTAGCGCAGATTCCTCCAGTAAATCCAAGCGATGTTATCAAGCTAACGCCTGCACTGTGGGTAAACGGTTCAGCGACTAATTTTGACAATTCAACGAACTTTACTTTTGTGCAAAACGCAAACACGGCTGCGATTGATTTAGGAACACCGCTGAATGCTGTACCTGGGACTTCTGGATTTATTTTGGTCACCAGAGGAGTCTCAGCTACTACGCCATTTACCTCAATCAATGGAAGCAACTGGTCTGGAGTGGTTAATACATTTGTGAGCCCAATAACCAATTCAGAAGGACTATCAGGAACCGTGTTGATCGGATACTATATTGCAACTTCAACCAACATAGTTTTCACCGCCTCTATGGTTGCTTGATTATGGTCACTGCAGTACCCGCTTTTTTTGGCAGCAAGGCTCGAACCCGCAAGCCTTCTGCTGTAGATTTGACTATTCTTTTTGACGAATCAGGTTCTAATAATAACTTTATAAATGCTTTCAAAGATAAAGCAAACATTATCGCAATTGAAAACTCTTTAGTAGCAGAGGGTGTTGGTGCTGGAACTGATTTAAATAGATATAGGATTGGCGGCTTTAGAGATGCTCTTTATGCGGACTCTAATGCGTTTTCTCAGAAAATTTTTATCAATAGCGGCGAAATTCAAAACGCAAACTGGGGCCAAGAGGACGCTGGTTTTAACTACGGGCAAAACTTAGAAGACGAAACAGGAGCCATTTTCGTTGCTTCGCGTCCAATTTTCGGTGTAAATGCACCGCAGGACAACCTTAGACCTGCAGGTAACAATATTGGTCGAATTACGATTTCACAATCAACAGAAGAGAGTTCTGGCGTCTCCAACCCTTCAGGTTTAGATATAATTATGAGGACCGAGGAAAAACAAAGATTAGTTTTTATTGACGGGGGTGGCGATCAGGAGCCGGAATGCCGTGATTTGCAAAGATTAATTACTATAGGCACTGTTCCTAGCGGGTCTAGGGTTTACGGGTTTGTTTTTACAGGAGAAACTGAAGCAACGGTTATTTTTTCACCTAGCACAGTAAGAACCGGAACGCAGTTAAGTGACTTGACTATCGTAAAAAATATTAGCAAGACAACTCTTTCATGCGAAGGATTTATTGCAGGCACAAGCCTTGGCCCTAATGAAGACCAAGATAGAAGTACGAATGTTGGGCATTACGCAAATCTTACTGGTGGAGCAGTGCTGGCATTATCGGCTTGCACGCCAAACTTTCCACTGGCCTTTGAAGTGCTCGGGAAAATACTTGGAGAGCTGTTGTTTGATGAGTCGCTGTAACAGCTAGAATCAGCATAATGGTCAATACCAGAATCTTCGCTCTATAGCAAATGGCACTCGATATTGTCCACAAGAAGAGTGGTGTATCTCAAAGGCTTCCGGTCGCTAGCGATCTAGGACTAGGCGAAATTGCTGTCAATTACAACGCTGACGGCCCATTTCTGACATGCAAAGACACTGCCGGAAATGTCCGAAAAATTAACAATATTTGGGTTAGCGCCACTGCGCCAAATGGGGCAAGCCCTGGAGATCCTTGGCTTGACACAAGCGTAAGCCCAGCAAGGCTTTTCATATATCAAGATTCCTCGACGCAATTCACTCCTGCAATAACAGTAAACACAGCAACTCCAAGCGCAACTGGCACTGTTCAGCTTGCTAGCGCAACTGACATTACTAATGGATCGCCTGGGCGTGTAGTAGATGCTTCTCAGCTGCAGTCTGAAATCAGCAGCTTTCTTGTTGGGGTTAACGCAACATCTCCGTTGGCGGTTGGCGGAAGCTCAACCCAGCCAAACATTTCAATTACTCCTGGCACGGCAGGTCAAATATTTAGAACCAACGCGCAGGGCAATGCGGTTGAATTTACAAGCGATTTAAGCGTTCCTGGAAATTTGGATGTCATAGGCGATGTTTCCGTAGGCCCTGGAGCGCCTTCTTCTCCTAGCCTAACTATTCATTCAAACGGCGAGATTACTGCTGGAGCATACAACAATATTAACGTAGGTCGTGGCGGTAATTCTGTTGTAACCAATACGAGTGTAGGAACAGAAAACTTAGACAACAATACTACTGGGGCGTCGAACTCTTCCTTCGGAAAACAATCTCTTCAAAGCAATACCGAGGGAAGCGATAACACTTCGGTTGGGCATCAATCTCTGCAAGCGAACACGACAGGGTCTACTAATACTTCGGTCGGAAGATCAGCTCTTAAGAGCAATTTGACTGGTTCTCAAAATACTTCCGTGGGCTACTCGTCTCTTATTGATTGCAGAACAGGGTCTGATAACGTAGGGGTCGGCAAGTTTACAGCAGCTGATCTTATTGGAGGGAACAACAATACCGCAGTAGGGTCTTCAGCTTTAAGGCTTTCCACAACAGGAGAATTTAATGTCGCTTTGGGGGACAGCGCTGCATACTACTTCAGCGGAAACAATAACACGGTTCTTGGAGCCTATCTAGGTAATTCAAGCGAAACAGCAATAAGTGATACCGTAGTTATTTCAGCAGGCCGAACAGAGAAGCTTAGGATTAATTCAACTGGATCTTTGCTTTTTGGTGGTTCGTTACCTGCTAGCCCCAATATTCAGTTTGATAGCAGCGGAGATGGAAGCTTTGCTGGTTCGGTCACGATTACAGGGGATTTGACTGTCAATGGAACGACAACAACACTGGACACTCAGAATCTTCGGGTCGAAGATAAGAACATTGAGCTTGGCGTAGTAGCAAGCCCAACAAACACAACCGCAGACCTTGGAGGAATAACACTTAAGGGAGCCACGGACAAAACCTTTAGGTGGTTACAGAGTGGAGAAAATTGGGAATCATCTGAACATTTAGACCTTACAATTAACAAGGAATATCGAATCGCAGGAACAAGGGTTCTAGACGCTACGAGCTTGGGTGCAGGCATTGTCGGATCAAGCCTGACAAGTGTCGGTACGATTGCCACAGGTGCTTGGCAAGGAACTGCGGTCGGAGTTGCGTATGGAGGAACCGGACAGACGACTTATGCAAATGGCGAGATCTTGGTAGGTACTAGCAGTGGATCATTAGCAAAAGCCACTATTACTGGTGGAACAGGGCTGACAACTGTTAACGCTAGCGGATCCATTACGCTCAACTTAGACAACACCGCCGTAACACCAGGAAGCTATACAAACGCAGCAATAACAGTAGACCAGCAAGGAAGGATTACGGCTGCTAGCAATGGAAGCGCAGGATCGTATCTAACTCCTTCAGATATTGGCGTAACTGTCGAAGCGTTTGACGCTGCAACAGTTAAGGAAGACGAAAATCAAACATTTACCAAAGCTCAGCGTGGAAGTATCACAGCATTAACCGATGCAGCCAACATATCGATCAATTTGAATGAAAACAACTTTTACAGCGTAACGCTCGCCGGAAACAGAACACTTGACAATCCAACAAACTTAACTGCCGGGCAATCCGGTTGTATTTTCATTACTCAGGATGGCACGGGAAATAGAACACTTGCATTCGGAAGCAATTACGATTTCGCTGGAGGTATCACTCCAGCCCTGTCGGCCAACCCTGGTGCTGTTGATGTCTTGAGTTACGTTGTCCGCTTGGACGGAGCAATCCCCTCAATTATTTGCTCACTCACAAACAATTTTTCTTGAGGTAGAACGATGATTCCAGGCAGTATCTTTCCATTATTTTTGACAGCAGGCGAATGGCTGATAGTTGACACTTGGGATGTTAATACTCAAGGAGACAGCATGTCTTTCCCAAACGTACAATCTGGGGACATGTTCTTCTTCGTGGCGTCTTCAGATGTCTCAACACCTGATGCTCAGCCTGAAAGCGGTTTGAGTGTTATAGAACGAAATCGCATTAGTTACGTAGGTTACGGCATTTTCGCAGCACCTTCTGATGGGTTAATAAACTCCTTCTCTATGACAGCTGTTCTTCAGAACTTCGATCAAGCCATAGCTTTTACCGTTAGAGCAGATAATAGTTTTACAAATACAAATGGAGTCACGTATAAAGGAGATAGTCTTAGAGTTACAGGATCAAGCGATACTCCAAGTCATGGCAATCTTTCCTCAAACTATTCCGCAAATTCATTAGCCCTTCAGCTCGCCTTTTTGGATAATGACAGTGTACCTAAAAATCTATGGGTTCCTCCTTCAGGGGCAGCCTTAATAGAGTCCGCAACAAGCGGGAGTAATGATGGGGCATTGGCGGCTTCCTTTCAAAGGATTGGAGCTGCGGGCAGCTATTCTTGGGGTGCATGGGGATCACTAGCTCCAAACAGTGACAATTGGGTAACGATACTGGTTGAGATCACTAAGCCATAAAACCATGGATCAACATACTCTCGAAAACTGGAAGCGCATCAAAGAGGCATTGGAGAAATCAGGCAAAAAAGACTGCATGTTTTACAAACGTGCAGTTGCAATATTAAGTGGCAAGCCAGACCCACTAAAATAACAGGGAAGGAGCGCCTAAGACGTGATTGAAATTTACGCAGCAATCCTAGGGGCTTCTATTGGCATAGCTGGGATGAGTGTCTCTGGGTTTACTAGGCGAACCAGCGAAAGCCGTGAAGCGGTTATTCGCCTCACCGCTGGCGTTGAATCCATTGCAACTAAGCTTGAAGACTTGCATCAGGACATGAAGGCAGAAAAAGTTCAAGCCAATGCTGATCGCCGTGAAATTTACGAACGGCTGAATGATCATGGCAGCCGACTAACTGTTTTAGAAACTACTAAGGCTAGAATCGACTAAGAATCAACGGCATTCAAATGGGCATCGAAGAAGTTTTGGCGCATCCAGCCTTTTGGATCGTGGTAGCAGCAGCTAGTGAGCTGATCGGGATGAGTAAGCTCAAAGACAACTCGCTTGTACAGCTCTTGTTTACTGTCTTGCGCTCTTTAAAAACAAAAAAGGACTGATCCCTGCGGATGGGAGGTGGCTTTTTAGATTTTCGACGCGATCACCTTTTGAAGGATTGAAGCGCGAGATTCAACGTCGCAAATTCGAGGCAACACTAAAGCCTCGGATTGACGCTGAGGTTGAACGCTGGCATAAGTCGCAGCCACCAGCAATGCCACCGCCTAAGCGGATAGACGACCTACACATAAAATCACCTTGGAGCAATGACGAACAGTAAGGCAATCTCACTCGAACAGCTTTTTAGGTACTACAAAGGCTTGCCACATCAAGCCGCAAGTATTTCGCTTCTAGAAGAAGATCTAGCAAGTAATGGTTACGA
>Ga0070749_10001368_pt1 | contig 16485 bp, 24 predicted proteins | sample VirMetDEL_Nov_18_FD_75180 | JGI IMG/M metagenome (GOLD analysis project Ga0070749, IMG submission 75180) | Aqueous microbial communities from the Delaware River and Bay under freshwater to marine salinity gradient to study organic matter... | ecosystem: Environmental > Aquatic > Marine >...
AGATTTTTGAAATTTTTTATATTTCCTAACTTCTTTTCTTCTGGCGTTTTTCCAGATTTTCCCGAATTTCCCGAATTTTGAATGATAATTTTTTCTGCTAATAACTGATATCCAGTTCCTTTTTCTTCATCATCTACTTCTTCACGACTTCTGGTGCTTTTATTAAAAAATTTCTCTTGTCTGTCTACATTCAAACTATAAAATTTCCATGATTGATTTAGATATGATTTCAGTTTATCTTTAGATCTTGTTACACTACCAGAAGTTCCTCGATCTCCTAAAAAATCGTGTATTTGGTCTGCAAATATCAACTTAAATATATCTCCATTACATTTAAATTCAGCTGTTTTATCTCCCATTTTAATATCTAAAAATATTAAAATTCAATAGTGTTTCCCGCATACAGGCATATAATCATGTTTCCCTCCAATCAAAATTTGCTCTTTTTTATTTTTAATACACTTTGTAAATGGTGCATTCAAAATCTTATCACCACAGATACCACAGAATGCTTTCAGATGCTCAATGTGGTCCGCGCGTGGCATCAACTTCACCAAATCTCCAAACTTTTTACGTTCTGAATCGGCTATCAACCCATAACAATGAACCTGTTTGTCATAATTGAGCCACAATAAGACACTCCCGACCAAATCTATGAAAAACTGACATTCATCTACCACTATATAATCATAATCACGAACATTAATGTCACCCAAGTGTTTTGTTTTCATAGTAGTTTTTTCGCCTTCTTTTATCAATTTAGGACAATGAGGTGTCAACCCGTCTTTATTTTCAGTGCTACGAACATCTTCGACATAGTTTATAATTAAAACCTTAGCAGATTTTTTCTGTTGTTTTCTCACAGACATAAACCTGTTAACCTTGTCTATCAAAGATGTTGTCTTTCCAGAAAACATAGGACCAAAAGTAATTTCCAGATAACCACTCATTTTAAATTAAAAAAATATAGTTAAAAAATCATTATGATTACTTCAATACATCAAACATCAAAAACCAAAAATTTGAACAGGTTCCAAAAGGAATGTTCTGATAATGCTCAAAAATTTCATCCTGAATCAGAATACAACCTTTGGGACGATGAAGACATCAAACAGCTTGCACAGAAAGAATTCCCAGATTTGCTTAATATATGGGACCAACTACAAGGCATCCAAAGAGCAGATATTGGAAGATATCTAATACTATATATCAATGGTGGCATGTATGCTGACACAGATATCATCTTCAATAAAAACTTTTTTGATAATGCGGATATAGAAGAAGACAAGATTTACTTTGCGCCAAGTGTTAAAATCTTCCCCTGGGAAAATCTGACAATGACAAACTACTTGATTTATGCTCCAAAAGCGAGAATGGGATTCTTCAAAGAACTCGTTAGAGAATGTATCGAAAGAGTAAGGAAAACCAAAAATGTATACTTTTTAGATTATGTTCCATATACTACAGGTAGAGTTGTCGTCACAGACATGGCCAAAAAATACAAAAATGTTGTAATTTTAGACGAAAATAAAGTTCTCAATAAATTTTGTGGTAATACGGAAATAACAGATAAAAATATCTGTTATCACGAAGGTTCTACTATACGAAACGACGAAGACGGTTCGTGGAGAAGTAATGGTTTAATGACGGTAATAGAACAAGAATGCGCCCTTAGAGAGAAGATAGGGGTATCTGGTAATATCTGTCAGGTTCCTATTGTACTCTTAACACTTTCATTATTAGGTTTGTTATTTTTGGGATACAAGGTTTGGTGTTACAAACGTTAATGTTCAGTCGTAAGTTTGGTATTCATTGATGTTTTTGACCCGTATTTGTTCATTTTTATACAAGGGAAAATATTCCCCACTATATGTATGAACATTGAGCTTAACATTGGGTTTATCTACCTTGCGTTTCAAGACAGGAGTCACCTTTATAAGTTGTTTGACAAGTTTAGTTATGTTCTTCATTTGTTTATTTAATTGATTAAAAATTTTTCATTTTTAATCAAAAATGTCACAGAGTTATAATAGACTTAAAAAGCTTTCTCAAGATAGAATAGATAAGAAAAGTACAATTGTTTCATCAACAGTAGATTATAGTGGTGTTTTCTATATTTTGTTAGTTACAGTGTTTTTGTTGTTTATTCTCAGTTTATTCTAGCTTCAATCTTTCCGTTGTTGAAATTCTTGTTCTTTGAAGTATTCAACCACACAAAGTTGACAAATTGTTGATACGATGGTTCTTCGTCTCTGGGAAACATATTACAGAACTGGTTGTATTTTTCAAAAAGCAAAAAATGATAATGCTTCTCCCAGTTTTGGATGTTAGTAAACGCCATTGTGGTAATTTTTTAATTATAACTATATTAAAAAATTCATTTTAAATCTCATTCATCAAGGTCAATATCCCCCATAACTGGTTGATTTCCACCATTCAACATATCTTCAAGATTGAAATCTCCGTCATCATTTTTTGGTGATGAGGAAGGTGTTGTTTGAACATAAGGGTCTTGATTGCCTTCATTAACAGGTGCTTCTTCTCTAGGTGTAGGTGATTCTTGTTTAAGTTTTTCCATCTTTTTACGCATCTTCTCTACAAGAGCAGAATTTTGAGAGAACTTGGCATAAGCGGGGTTTTTATTTTCTTTCTTTGCAATGTCTTCAATATCTGTGACAATAGCACCTGTTATATACATCTTGATACTCAATTTACTGGTTTTGGTCAAATATAAGATTTTCACTGTTGGAATACAAGTGACACTTTTACTCATCAAAGCATTCAAATCAAGACATTCATCCATTCCAGGAATTACAAAGTCAGCAATACGCTCTCTCATTGCTTGTTTGTCACCGATTGCTGGTTTAGCGGAGTAGTAAATAACATTGAAGTATACAGAAGGGTCTTTGTCAAGAACTTTACCTGTTTTCTTATCCTTAGAGATATATACAGGGTCAGTAATCAACTTAAAAATTTCTTCTTCTGTCTTGTCTCCCAATTCGAGTTTATCCTTATTCTTAAATACAACCTTGGCCAAGCCTTTGCGGAGTGTCTCAAAGAAACCATCTGTGCCACCATAGACAACAGATAAGAACTTCTTATCAGGAGACTTCCCGACCACATTCATCACTTCTGAAGATGTTCCTACAACGGTTGCTGATGCATCGGGTTTTCCATAAACACTGATTTTACCGTCTTTCGGTGTAGCCGTACAAGAACCGACATCCATTTCAATATCGACGTCGTCCTTTGAAACCCATCCCTTTGTTTGACTTCTGGAGACACTTGAAACGCAGTTAGAAGCATCTTCATTTCCCCTTGGAAAGTCAAATCGTCCTTTGAGATTATAGCCATTTTCAAGAGTCAAACCATAAGGAATCTTGATTTCCGGCATTTCAAAAGAAAGGTCACCAGTCATTACATTGCCATCTTCATCTTCGTGGTCATAACAAAATTTTGTAATCTTGTACGGACCTGCCTTTGAAGTTTTATCTTCAACTGTCACGAAAGACAGAGCATCAGCTGAGAACTTGGAGAAATGTGTAGAAGCCATGATTTTTTAATATTTTTGTTTTAATTAAAATTTCATTTTGAAACATAAAGTGTTCGTAAATAAATGTTTTCATCGTATTCCACTTTTACTGGAGCAATGTTCTGTTCCTTATAACCCTTGACATGTGACAAATTTTCAAAAAAGAATTCTAAACTTTTATCATCAACAGTACCATTATAAAAGGCTTGTGGAAACCCGGAACGATAGGTTATTATAAAAGGCGTATGTGAATACCTTGCCCAATGATATGGATTATCTTCATCGTTTAGCATTTTAAACCGTTCCATAATTTTTTGTTCCATTTCAGCATTGACGGTACCAAAATTCAACCCTGGGATGTTATCCGCCGCTGATACAAAACTACGCAACATGTGTTGTGAATTATTATCTTCACCATAAAAACATATATTGATAGGGTCTTTAAATTTTAGAATAACAGAACTTTCAAAATCACTGTCTTTGATGACATCTATATGCTTAGATTTTACAATTGTTCTTTTTACTATTTGACTCTTATCTTCCATTTTTATAAGTTATTTTTATTATAATAAAATGATAAATTCGTTGGTGTTACAAACTTATTCTCCTATAATTATACCTTTATCATTTATCTATGGTGTGAATTTTGTAGAGAAAGAATTACTGTATAGTGGCGTTCCGTATATCGGTTTCGTAGCTATATTGCTATCCTTGCTTATATATTATGATAGAGTAGAAAATAAGAAAACGGAATACCTATCTGCGGGGCTTGTAGCGTTTTTTGTATCCTATGTGCTGATGTCTTATACTCGAAGAGTCTTTTTCAGCGCTCTATGCTTACTCGCATCCTTGTTCTTGATAGGTTACGGAATTTCCGATATGGGTTTCTATTCGTATAAAAACCAGTATATCTTTTTGTCGTTGTTTTTGATGTTTGTAACTATGGTTTTCCTCATACCATATGAAAGAGAACATTTGAATGCGTATAGTATATCAATGTTGTTATTAGCGTTTTCCGTGACCATATTGGTATTTATGTCTGTAAAGATACCTTTAGATGCTTAAATAAGTTTTATCTAAAATGCCTACTTTAAATATCAATGATGTGAATTCCTCTATAAGTTTTCTCATGTCCTCTATGGTTGATTCGGGGCGTCAGGCGATGAGAGAAATGTTTGGTATTCCAAAGCCTACTTGGTTGAGTCAAACAGAGCGTTTTGAATCTTTCTTTTCACAACTTTCTGCGGACTCTGGAGCATTGAACAACTTCAAGGAAAGATTTATTGTTCCTTTATACACGAAGCATGAACTTGAATTTACAAGCCCAATCATCAACAGTAACGATGTTATTCAGGATGAGTTTATTAAGATTAAAGACGACGAAACACAATTGAAGCTTCACAGAGAACCGCGTGGAATTTTCTTACACAGTGATGAAGGCGCGGCTTTAAAATCTCTTTATTTGCCCATTTCTGAAGCATACACCAGTGCTGTAGAAGCTTCTATGAAGAATAAACAACGAAATGTAATGCTGCCGGTTAGAATTTTGCTGGGATTCTATAGCACCTTGTTTTACAGTTTGAAGGACCTTCCCGAACATGCTACTCATGATGACCTTGAAGCTATTCGAACCAATATTAAGGTTTTGAATGAATACATGGAGAGTCTTGATACAAAGGATGATTCAGAGACACAAGATGAGGGTCCAATGGGGCTAATCAAAGGATTACTTGGAAATGTTAACTTTGACCAAATCGGCGAAATGATGTCAAAGGTTACTAATGACGCACAAGCAAATGAAGAGTTCAAGAGTGTCTTTGATAAGATGACTCAAGGCATCCAGGGCGGAAAAGCTCCAATGGATGTGATGGGTGACATTATCAAGGAGGCTACGGAGAAAGGCACTGCGTCACCTGATGTAGCGGAACTCTTACCAGGGTTAGCAAGATTGGGTGAGCAACCTGTTGATGAAGAGAATTGATAGAGCATAATTTGTAATTTATATACTAATATATAAATTATTCATAATCCCGTATATCCTTACCTACTGGAAATCTGGGAACACCAAATTCTGATAAATTCTGATATTGATAGGTCATTTTCTTTCCGATAATCAAACCTGGTTCATCAAACCAAATCTTACGCTGTTCAAATGTTGTTGATGGTCTCACGCAAAACTCGTTACCACGCGGGTCTTTGACCTTAATCAAAGCAAGACCTTTCTCACGTCCCTTGCCATCTTCCACACCTATAATATCACCTTCCTCTTCTTCGATATCTTTAAGTTTCAATATGTTATTTTTACGACCGCTTAAATATAATGAAGACGTATATCCTTTCGGTGTTTTGTCAGACATGTACAATTTCCTAATCATCGTTCCCTCAAACCCAGTAGACCTGGCATAGCGATGAAAAGATAAGAGTTCATTGTCATTTTTAGCCCAAAATGTATTGACCACTACAATCAGATTGATACCATCAAAACTTTCACATAACTTATTATATGCATTTACGAGAATGGTCCAGCGGTCTTCATATGGTTTCTCTAAATTACAATCAAAAATATAATATTTGATGTATTTTATCATTTGGTCATTATCTGTATTTTTCTCCTTTCTGAATACAGATGAGATATCGTTAAATGTCAATTCATCTGAAAACATTTCTCCATCCAACTCTATAGAGGGTGGTAGTAACGCTAAAAAGTTGTTCATACAATCATCAAAAACAGATAAATGTTTGTATTCTTTGTTATTACGAGACCGATACATAATCTTGTCATTATCTCTCCTTATTAGACAGCGTATACCATCTAGTTTAACAGTACAACCAACCGGATAATTAAGAGACGTCTTTCCGTGTTCATATTTGTGTGCCAACATGGGACCTTTGATTGCCGGTGGTTCATTCTTTGCTCTATAACCTTCTCTATGTTTCTTAAGATACCTGTTATTTATCTCTAACAACGATTGTTCTTGTAACGACCTACCAGAATTGTTGATGGTGACTTCAACCATCTCTGTTTGTATAGCACCACCCACATGTCCATGGTGTACTATGATATTGGAACCGTCAAAACCTATTCTCCACGACATATTTGCCCCGTTAGAATTGATTTTGTAAATAGGTTCATAATACCATTCTTTTACATTTGGTGGAATCGTTTCACATCTTTCAAATTCCATTTTTGATGATTGAGGAAAGAAGAAATTTCATTTTTAAACCTTTTAAACGATTTGTATATCAAAATGGATTTCAAGGGAGCTGGAAAGAGTCCAATGGCATTTGTTAACAAAAAATCTAGTGTTACTACACCAACACGAAAGTCTTTTTTACAAAAATTAGCGGAACAATCTGTAGAAGAAGAGAGCAATGACGAGCCTCCAGAGACGGAAAAAACTACAGAACAGGAGCAGAATATAGTAATAGAAGATGACTTTGACCAATCAATTGGGAGAATATCGCCAATTAGAGTGGAGAGAGACATCGAAATTCCAAATATTTCTACTGACATACCCAAAACACCCGAGATACCCACATTGGTGGCGGAAAAAGAAGATCAGCCACGCGTGGAAACTATTACACGGGAACATCTTAGTCCCGTAAAAAACAACTTTGTGGACGTAGACGATGAAGACGATATCAATGAAAGAGTCAATGACCTTATCAATGACCCTGGAAAGATTGATTACAATTTGGAACAGGAAGAGGTCAGAAATGCGTGTATTGAAACGTTCAAATCTAAATTTCAAAATCTTAAGTTGAACTATCCAGAACACGGGATAGAGTTTCCTGAAGGAAAAAGTTTGAACAAGGTTCATGATACTTACCATTCTATTATCAAATCTATCTATGTTAATATGAATTTAGGTCAGTTACAATTAGGCTATATAATTGTTCTGATGGCTATTGAATTTGTTTGTGTTAAGGCATTCAACGTTCCTCTTGCTGGATTTACCAAATTAGAGCTGAAGAGAATGCACAGATACAACCAACTGATGGTCGAGTTGGGTGAGAACCTGTATTCTGTGGGTTCTGGTTCTTGGCCAATTGAATGGAGAATCTTGGGAACTCTATTGATGAATATTGTTATTTTCATTGCATTGAAGTTCTTGTCTGGATATGTTGGTGGTGACAGTATGACGGATGTTATTCGCAATGCCGTTGACCAAGTTCTCGACAACCCTGTAACAAAGGACAATATAGAGACTGGTGTTGGAAAAACATCTGGGTCTTCCTCCACAACAAGTAGTGGACTTGGTTCTATGATGGAAGGAATGATGTCAGGCGGTAATGGTGGCGGTATGGCGGACCTTATCGCAAGTCTTGGTACCGGGTTTACCGAAAAAATGGAGAAATCAGCAAAACCCGATCCATCAAAACCAAAGAAACGTAGATTTGTGTTTGAAGAATAAAAACGAAAAAACAAGATGTTTTAATTATAAAAAACAAGATGGATGATGATTACGAATATTGGGATAAGGACGATGAGGAGTTCGATTCGGACAATGAAGTCGCTGTATCTCCGGTAAACGATGGCGATGTCATCTTTGATGAAGATGAACAAGAAGAGAAATTTGAAGATAAAGAAATGAAAACCAAAATCTCACCACCTATCATGTTTGAATATGAAAAGTCAAATGTTTTGTATAAACGTGTAGAACAACTTGATAGAAACAAACCATCAACGATGGAAGACTATGTTTTGAAACATAAAATAACATCCTCGTTTGAAATAGCCAACATAGAATTTGATAATGGAAAACTTCCCGATTTCTACATCATACGCAAATTTGATAAAGGATATTACGAAAAATGGCATTACAGAGACTTTGTATATTTCCCAAAATAACCAATTAATTTAACGTAAATTAATTGATTTAAAAAAAATTTTACCTAAATGAGATATCCAGACAATTTAATATTTTCATTGGAGATAACAAATGGTTATGTTTTTAGACAAATTTTTGAGTTATACGATAAATTGGTGATAAATAACATTCCTATCTTTTTTAAAGAATCTGGAGTAACTATTCGGGCGTCTATATTATCCACACGTGATAATCGTAGACTAATAAGCGATATAGAAATCTTCACCGATGATGTAATCGAGTATTACATCAATACCGACCTGACAACAATCAAAAAGGAAGATTCGCCAAATCCTTGTCAGATTGAAAAGATTAGTATGAACACAGTAAAATCTGTATTAAAATCTATCTCCAAATCTAATAGTGTCAGATTATACAAGACTACAGATAGCCAAGATATCTGTATTGAAATTAAAGGTGTTACTATTGAGAATTCCAAAATAACATCTGTCAAGTGTAAAAGCTCGGATAACGGGATTTCTGATATAGAAGATGATTTACCTGATTTGCCTAACATAAAGATAGATATAGGGCAATTTTGTACAACAATGAAAGGTATTATGAGAGACACTGATTTTACCATCTTTAAGATTTACAAAAATGGTTTGATTGTAGAAGGTAGAAATACCATTGGCTCTGTTGTTAAGGACAACAGGTGGGGAAATGTAGAGGGTGACGAATGGAGCGAATGCAAAGTCGGGACTAATTTTGTAAAGGCTCTTTGCAAAATTAATGGTATGGCTAATTACAGTATAATAAAAATATTTTGTAATAAAGATGGTTGTTTTAAATTAAATCATAAAATTGGTGATTTTGGTGATCATAATATCTATATTAAAGAATTTTAGTAATAGTATGCCCATGCTTTGACAAGTTTCATATTAGGTGAACCTGTTTCGACCTTTTGGGTCTTTACATTATATTTTTGGGCTTCAAATTTCAATGCTCTATTGTCTCCCTTTTCTACAGAAAAGTTAAGAGTATTATAGGACAAACCGGGTTCCACTAAATATATTCCCTCTGAAAGTTTTTTGCTTCCATTGACTACTTTAATTCTGTAGTATTCTTGGCTGGTTGAAGATGACAACAGAACCAAACCACCAGAAATATTTCTATTTCTATCCTTATATAGTGGTTTAAAGGCTAAATCATTCCCACCGATAGCCGTGGAGTAATAGTCACCGTTTTGTGTAAAAGTAACAGTTTCTCCATCTGCGGTATTTGAGAAATAATAGTCTCTAACTCTTAATCTATTGTAGAATATAATTGACACCAAAATAATGATGAGAATGAACCAAATTAGAAATATTATTAACCAGTCAAAGAACATTTTAATATACTAAAAAAAATTATGCTGAAGCGGCATGTGCTTGAGCTTTATTTAAATGTTGTTTAGCTTGGCCTATTTTCTTCACGGCTTTGTTACTGTGTTTTTTTGCTTTCGTCATTTTGTTTATCAAATGACCTGCCATTGAAGACGACCCTTCGTATTGCGACGAAGAACTGGTTTGTGCATGCGAAACGTTATTCATATGTTGTGGTTCTAAAAAATATTTGTATAAAAAGAATCCAATGACTCCAAGCACAACCAGCACAAGTGCGATGACTAAAATCCATAAAGCTGTATCCATTTTAATTAGTAAATTTTTTTTAGTTTATTTTTGGTTTATTTGATAAAAATATAAAAAAATAATTTTATTTTTTTATATAATAAAAATGGAACTTAATTCACCAATTAAAATGCTTCTTTCACTATTTCCTCTCGGCGCTCTTGCAGCAGTCGTGGTGTGGTTCGTGTATGTGGGTAAATACGGTCATGATGGAAATGCCAGTGATGCTGAAAATAGAAACAACAAGGATAGAGCGTCGATTGCATTCGAAGCGGCTATCGCATCTGTTGCGCTTTACTTCATCCTGCATCACAATGTTAGACATTTGATGTAAATTTTTGTAAATGATGTAATATGATAAATTAATATGTAAAAGTATTTTACATATTAAATGAGTGGATATAGAAGATATGCTAAATTCGCCAAGATTCAGCCCGTAAACGGTAAACCGCCATACGCAGTTTACAATTCTCATTCTTATGACTCACCTGTGATGAATAACGATAACATCATAATAACGTCTATAGACCCGGGTATCAAGAACTGTGGAGTATATGTTGACTGTTATAACACAAAAACCAAAGAACATACGAGTATCTTGTTGCTGCGTTTAGATTTCTCTTTAAATCAAGAAGATAATCATTACATTAGTTGCATTAAACAATTTGATGATCTTGAAAGACAACACCAATATTTTTCAAAATCTCACTACATTGTTATAGAGTCGCAAATGACTATTAGTTACGATAATACACGAATGGGGCAACACATTATAACCTACTTCTGTACCAAGTTAAAAAACAGAGGAAACATGCCCCATGTGATAGAATTTAACTCTCAGGCAAAAACACGGATGTTAGGTTGTCCCAAAGGAATGAAAAAACAACAATACAAGAGATGGTGTAAACAAAAAGCGATAGACTATCTAAAAACCCATCCCAACCAGAAACACGAGGACGCCTTTATCAAACAGATTAAGGGTGCCACTAAAGGTGATGACATGGGTGATTCTATCTGTCAGTGTTATGCATGGATTATGTTGTTAGAAGGAGATAATAAACCTCAATTGCCAATCAAAGAAGAACAAGATTTTGTTATAGAAGAATAGTTTAAAATATAGTATTTAAAAAATGGATATTAAATCTTATTACGGTCCTGGATATTGGTCTGCCATGCATATAGATTCTTTTAATGCTAAAACATACGAACAAAAAATAACTTCTGCAAATACTATTGCGCGTTTAATTACCACATTTCCCTGCGGTAAATGTAAAAAGCATGCAACTGAATACGCTTCTCATCATCCATTAATCCACCCTATAAATGATGGTGATGAACTGTCATTGTTTCGCTGGGTGTGGAAATTTCACAATACTGTTAATGAAAGACTTGGAAAGCAAACTATAAGTTTTGAAGATGCAGTGAAAAAATGGGGTGACGAGTCTATTTGTTTCGAAACCAGCTGTGGTGATTCTGACGAGGAATAATAACCAAACTGAAAATTTTATGATTTTTAAATCATAAAAGCAACTACAACTATGGATTGCCAAATCTGCTGTGAAAAATTCAACAAGTCTACAAGGAAGGCAATACAATGTCCTTCACATGATTGTAACGAATCTGTTTGTATGTCATGTTTTAGAAGATACCTGTTAGAGGGTGGAGACATTGAGCCAAAATGTATGGTCTGTTCCAAAAAGATGTCATATACGTTTGTTCGTGAAAAAGTTCCTGTCACATGGGCTAATAAAGAATACTTGAACATGAGAACTAAACACTTGTTGTCCCGTGAAAAATCCTTACTCCCAGATTCACAACAGGATGCCTTAGATGAACTGGATAGAAGAGAACGTGTGAAGAAAATTGAAGAAATACAGGTTTCAATTCACGAATATGAAAGAATAATCACCAAACTTCGAAGACAGCAACGCGAACTATATAATGTCCCTCTAAGGAAAGAACAAGTGGTTACTCGCAGAAGATGTCCTGAAGAAGAGTGTCAAGGCTTTTTGAAAAGTGATTGGGAATGTGGTTTATGCAAGTTAAAATGTTGTTCACAGTGTGGTGTTAAGAAAGAAGAAAATCATACATGCGATGAAGAAACAAAAGCTTCATTTCAAGTCATAAAGACGGACACCAGACCCTGTCCAAAATGTGCCATTCCTATACACAAATGGGAAGGTTGTAATCAAATGTATTGTACACAATGTAGTTGTATGTTTGATTATAGGACTGGGAGACTGGAGACAGGTCTTTTCCACAACCCTCACTACTTTGAAGCAATTGAAAACGGAACAATACAAGGAAGGGATAATAATCAAGCCGGAGGTTGCAGAGTAATCAATCAATATAATTTCCTGTATTCGTTAAGAAAATGGAAAAAATGTGAACCAAAAATGAGATTTGAAGTCATTAGTAATATGTTAAGACTCGTGAATCATATTGACGATTATACACTACGAAATCATTATACAAATGAAAACAATGATGCGGAGTGCAGGAAAATGAGAAGAGATTTCTTGTTAAAGGAACTCGATGAAAAAGATTGGTTCAGAGTACTCAAAATAATTGAGAAATCCAGAGAACGCAATACAGAAATAAGACAAGTGCTCGAGTTGTTTAAAGATGTGGGTAGAGATATACTATTGAATATTCAAGAAGTCATGATGGCAATATATAATCAGTCATATTGGGAAGAAAGACCTCGCGATATAATCGTCAATGAACAAGTTATAGAGGACCCTACAGAGTATGTGTTTAAACAAGTGAATGAATTCTTAAAGTTCAAAGATTTTTGTAATGACAAGTTTATCAAAATTGAACATCTTTTCAAGAACAAAGCACCAGAGATATCACCTGATTTGAATGTATCTAAATGTTTGAGAATTTAAGAAACTAAAACGAATTTATTATAATAAAGATTATAATAAAAAATGGAATCAATAAATGCACTGAAAGGAAAAAATTTAGAAGTAACTGGTTTACTTGACGGTCAGGGATTTGTCAAAGTAGTCAAAGTTTCTCCTGAAACTCACCCTGAAGGTTTTACTCCAGAGTATCTTGTTGCAAAAGCCGCGAGAGCTTCTTATGGTAGTGACACCAAAACACCAGAGGCAGATAAACGATTGGTAGAGTTTTTACTTAGAAACCATCACACCTCTCCTCTAGAAATGTGCTCTATGACATTCTGTTTGAAATTACCAATTGCTATCTGTCGTCAGTTGCTACGCCATCGTACTGGTAAATTTAATGAGTTTAGTCAGCGTTATAGTGAAGTAACAGAAGAGGTCAATAGATTACGTCTAGACAGAACAGCAATGGCACTGCGTGGTAAATCCAAAGACAACAAACAATGTTCGGAGTTTAATTTGAAAACAGACCAAATCAAAGATATTGTGTCAAGAATTCAAAAAGCCGAAGAGCTACAAGATGAAGTGTTCAGGTCTTATAAAAGTTTACTAGACGCGGGGTTGTCAAAGGAAGTTGCAAGATTTTATCTTCCAGTATCTACCTATACTACGATATATGTACAGTTTGATTTGAACAATTTTATCAAATTTCTGCGTTTGCGTTGCGCGCCAGATGCTCAATACGAGATACGAGTCTATGCAAATGCTATGAAGAAGCTTGCGAAGCAGTTCTTCCCTATTTGTTTAGATTTAGAAGATGACTACAGTGGAGGAATGTGGATGGGAAAGTATGAGAAACAAATGATTAAAGAGAAACGAATCCCAGAAGAAGTTACCTCAAAAACATTCGAGAAACAACTTCGGGACCTTGCAAAAGAACTCGATATTGAGTTGGAAAATTAATTTAACTTGTTTAGTTAAATTAATGTATTTTAGAATAAACGATGAATACTTAAAATGGATGAAACTAGAGAACTTATAGAAATCGATGACGATGATGAACAACCTTTTTACACATATTGCTACTGTACTAAATCACTGTTTGAAATGCGACAGAAAAATCTGAAATATTGTTTTTGTGGGGCCTGTGTAGGGCCTTTTCTATTCGTAGCAGATGTCATTGCTTTAGTGCCACAAATTTTTATCAATAATGTAAAATTATGTCTTAGATAAATGTATGGTGCTGGAATTATACCTGTACACTTTTGTGGTGATAATATTAGAATTTTACTAGTCAAGGCTAAAATATCCGAAAAATGGGGATTTCCAAAAGGTCATCTAGAAAAAAACGAAGAGTTAAAGGATACAGCTATACGCGAAATGAAAGAAGAAACAGGTATTGACATAGACTACTCTGATTTGAAGACCTTTTTAAGTTTTGGAGATTATAGAATGTTTCTTGTAAGAATGTATAAATTAGAAAAAGTAACAAAACAGGAAACCGAAATAATAGACGCCAAATGGATGTTATTGGAAGATATAATGAGAATGGATATGAGTGAAGTGAATTATTCACTAAAACTCTTTCGTTTCTCGTTGAACAAGGATGAAAAAATAAAAAAATTTATTAAACAAAATAATCAAAAAATCTATATTATGGAACCTTAGTTGAGATTTTCTCGATATTCATATTAACCTTATTGAAATAATCTTTTCCCGCTGCCATTGCGATACTATGGAACATTGGCGGAATATGAGTTCTCTTTAGATCCATAAAGAGAACTACTCTTCTACCGTTTGGATTTTCTACCGAATGTGTAAATGTATCATCAAACAATACAATCTCCTTTTCTTTCCAAAAGTATTCTTCGTCGTCTACTGTGATTTTTGCTCCCTCTGGGATATCGATACCCAGATGCATTCTAAGCAAACCTTTCCAAGGCCCTCTATGAGGAACCAAAACCTTACCCTTTTCCATAATTGAAAACATGGCAAGGTCCAAAGGTAGCTGTTTCAACAATTCTGCGGTTTTGGGGCATTTTTTACAATTGTCTTCATTATACTCATCATAAAATTTAAACATAAAGGTTTTCCATTTTTTATTATCCGAGTTCGATAACCTATCTTGTTTATCATCTATCTTGTCAAATTCGGGGATATTATCGTAATCTTTCATAATTTCGGCAACCTCCGCTTTGATGGTGTCAAAATTATCTATCAAAATTTGAGCCTCTGGTACCACAACTTTCCAATCCAGAAAGTTGTTCTGATATGGTTCTGGGATAGAATACATCACAGCACCATTTAGTGTATTTATAACTAAATTTGAAAGATTACTATCCGTTGGGCCATCGAAAATACTATTGTAATTAGAACTGTTTTTCCATTTTACAGCAAAAACTAAGACCATAATCACTATAATCACGATTACTGTCGCAATTCCAAATATTATCATGCGTTTCATTTTACTTACCATAAAATGTGATAAGCATGATAATTTGCTTTTGATGGATTTTTGTATGTTAACTTTCCATCTTTATCTTTTATACCTCCAGCTCTTTTTCTGTAATTGTTTCTCCTCGTAGAGTCTAAATGGTCTTTACTTTTCCAGATACCTGTTCTATCTTTATAGTGTTGCATATTACGAGCACCAAAATGAATATTTTTACCATTAACTTCAACCATTAGCTTTTTATCGGGTCTCGACGACTTGTAATATGTATACTTGCCAATTTTTACCCCTTTTCCAGTCGGAGAACGTGGTGTTAAAATGTTTTGTTTAGTCATTTTATTTTGATTAATTTTATTTAAATAATTTAAATAAAATGGACATTTCTGGAATAGACGAACTGGATCTAAGAATAATAAGATTATCTGATGGTGTTGGAACTTTGACATTAGCAGATGGAAGTATCACTGATAGTTCAGGTGCTATTTCTTTTGGAGATGAAAATCTCAGTACAACAGGGACATTGGGTTGTGGTGTATTAACTGCTGCTACTGGTTCTGGTATAGGGAATTTGACATTAGCAAATGGAAGTATCACATATGCCAATAGTCAAAACGCATTACTGAATGTCACAGCGGTCAGCGGAACAGATGTAGCTGGTAAAAACCTCACAATATCAGCAGGTCAAGGTACAGGGACGGGAGCCGGTGGTAGTCTCATCTTTCAGACCGCAGATGGAGGTAGCACAGGTTCAAGTGCTAATAGTCTGGCAACAGCAATGACTATACTTGATAACGGTGATGTTGGTATTGGTACATCAGCAGGACCAAATACTAAATGTCACATTCATAGTAACTCAACGAAAATTCTATTACTCACTAATACAAGCACAGGAGAAAATTCCACCGATGGATTTAGAATAGGATATGACGGGACTCCTGGTAATGTGATTCTGTTTAACAACGAAAATACTGGTATGTTATTTGGAACAAATAGCGATGAAAAAATGAGAATAACAGCGAGTGGTGATGTTGGTATTGGTACATCAGCAGGACCAAATGCTAAATGTCATATTAATAGTGATGTATCGAATATTCTATTACTCACTAATACAAGCACAGGAGAAAATTCCACCGATGGATTTAGAATAGGATATGACGGGACTCCTGGTAAT
>Ga0070749_10001370_pt1 | contig 16477 bp, 23 predicted proteins | sample VirMetDEL_Nov_18_FD_75180 | JGI IMG/M metagenome (GOLD analysis project Ga0070749, IMG submission 75180) | Aqueous microbial communities from the Delaware River and Bay under freshwater to marine salinity gradient to study organic matter... | ecosystem: Environmental > Aquatic > Marine >...
ATGGGTGATGCCCCTAACACTATCAATGAGTTTCCTTATGTCATCATGCAAGATATGGACAAGCTAACCGGACTAACTGGCCAAACTGCTGGCGATATTGTTGTTGGTTTTGGTGACTTTTTCTCAGGATACAATATTCTTGACAGTGTAGACCTAGAACTTGTTCAAGACCCTTACCGATTAAAGAAGCAACGTGTTATTGAATACACTTGGTTCCGATACCTAACTGGTAAGGTTGTATTGCCTGAAGCATTTGCATTGTTAAAAATCAAAGCTTAATAGTATTGTTTATAAGCCCTGCGACTATTCGTGGGGCAATTTAGGAGATTGAAAAATGGATTATGATTTAAAGAGTTCAGTTGAGCCTGTAGTTGGGCTAAACTTTGGAGCCATTGCAACAGACACGACGACTGTTGGAAATATTATTGATTCAGCCGGTTTTGGTTCATTGGTGCTAACTTTGGTAACAGGAACCGTAACTGACGGTGACTACACGCTTGTTGTTGAACATGGCGATGATTCAGCCCTATCTGACGCAACTACAGCAACTGCTGCAGACCTTGTTGGTGGCCTGCCATCATTCACGGCTGACACTGACGACAATTTAGCCAAAGCTGTTGGTTATGTAGGGAAAAAACGATATGTTCGAGTTAGCATTGTTTCAGCTAATACTACTAGCGGTGCTTTTATTGGTGTGGTTGCTATCAAAGGGAATGCTGTAACCAAACCTACTGCTTAATATAATTAAGTGGTATAATAGAGGGGAATATAATCGGTGGCTGTAAAAAGCCACCATTTTATTATTAGGAGTAAAGCTATGAAAGTAAAGATTTTGCAAGACTGCACATTTAATGTTAATGGTGAAAACGTATCGTTCACAAAAGGGGCGGTTATTAAATCTTCTCAAAAACTAACCAGCATTGGCAAGGCTATGTTTATGCTTGGATATGCTGAGATTATCGAAGAAGATAAGCCAAATAAAAAATCATTGGTAAAAGAAAATAAGGCAATGACAGAATCGGACGTTGAAACAAAAGTCGGAAAAGTAAAGAAAGCTGTTAAAAAGGCAATTACAAAATGACTGTAGAGTACAAGCGGATTGATAAAGTTGAGAAAAACATAGTATCTTTAGACCAGGTTAAGGATTTTATACGATTATCCGGCGATGATGAAAACTCAATGATTCAATTACTTATTGATGCAGCGACAAAAAACGCTGAGGGCATTATGGGGTTAGACCTGTTAACAACTACTTATGAGTGCTACAGACCAAATTTTTACGGCGACTTAACTTTACGGCGTGCGCCTTATCAATCCCTTGTATCTATTGAATACTTAAAAGACAAAGTATACACAACGCTGGCTTCATCTGAGTACAAGCTATCAGAAGGGGGTATTTATGGCATTATTGAACAAATTGAAGCCCCTAGTATAGATGATGATGTAAAAGGGGTTAAAATTACGTTTAAATCCGGCTATGGCGATAATGTGTCGGATGTGCCAGCAGATATAACAATGGCATTACTACAGACCGTTCATCATTGGTACGATAACCGTGGTATTTGTGAATGCCCTGATGTGGCTAACGAGATTTATGGCCAGTATAGAATAGTTGATATATCTTATGAACTGTAAATCTAGTGTCCCAGTCAAAAATTTAAACCAAAAAGCTACTGTGCAAACACGAGCTATGGTTGGATCTCATTTTGGCGTAACGGATTTAGCTGAGCAGTTTCTTGATTTAAGCGTTTTGTGGGGCAAGTTTGAAACGGCTGGCAAGGGTTATCGGTCGTTTGGTGGGGCTGGTGTATCAGAGTCTATTACCCATGTGTTTACAACACGGTACACAAGTGTTGTTACAGTTACTGATCAAGAATGGTTGCTGTATGATGGGGTTCGCTATAAGGTGGACAAGATAGAGAATATTGACGAGGAAAAGAAGTTTTTACGCTTATACTTAATCAAGCAGGGGAGTTCAGAGTTACCGGCTAACGATGGCTAGTATCAAACTAGATCGAAAAAGCAGAAGGGTGGTGTTTGGAATTAAGCAAATGCCAAAAAAAACCAGACGTGCAATGCGTAACGCTTTGTATTTTTCAGGTAAGCTATTGCGTAAAAGTGCTAGTGATTCGATTTTAAAAAAGAAATTCGGGCGTGCCTACAGGTATAAAGGGCGAATGATTAAATCTAGTCAAGATGGTGAATCATGGGCGAATAGAAGCGGTAAAGCTAGAAGGGGGTTGTCATTTAGGGTTCACGGTGAGAATCGTCTATATTTTGAAAACAGTGTTGATTATGTAAAGTATTTAGAGGGTAAAGAATCGTTAAATCGTCCGGCTATGTGGCTTGCTATAGAAAGCAATGTCGGAAAAATTGAGAGGTATATAGAACAAGAGATAAGCAAGGCTTTTGATGTTAAATAAAAACATTTGTTTTTGGACACTTTTGGGCATAATCCTTTTATTTGGCTGTTCAAAATTCATCAGCATATTTATTGCGTTAATAATTTTTATTGTTATTAACTTTTACATGGTTATAGCTGGTTTGGTTTTAGCATACCTAGTGGCTAAGGCTTTTTCACAGAAACGAAAACCACCTATTATTTAAATATAGTCTGTGTTTGACAGATTGTTATTGATAGTATATGATAAACATAGTTTAATAGTTTAGAAGTAGGAGTGTGTGGATATGGATTATAATTATTTTTTTTTATTTGCTGCTATCGCATTCATTGGCTTTCTGATTGTAGAAGCAAGTAAGCATCATTGAATGGTTTGCATGGATTTGCATGATATTTCTATTATTATTTCTTTAATAGCGATATTTATATCACTTATACCGTTCTTGATAGATCTTTATGAGGACTATGGCTTGCCAGATTGGAGGATTTTTGAGACCGCTGATAAAAGAGAGGAGCGGGAAAGACAAGAAAAAGAGAAAAGCATTTTTGATGGATGGATAAAAAAATACAACGTGCCAACAAATATTCAAAAGAATTTAGGGGGTGTTACTGATAAGTATTTTTTAAGTAAGAGGTTCTTTGATAGGTTTGAAGATTGTCATTATTACTGGATTTATAGTCGTCAACCTGATGGGGGATTAGGTGAAAAAAAGGGCAGAATAACACTCGGTTCCTTAAGATTCCGCCCTCTTACTTCTTATGAATCGGATGAATTAAATAAAATGTGCGATGAAGAAGTTCAAGCTGAGCCGTTAAAAAGAAGAAGGCGTGTTATGCAAGATAGATTTTCCGCAATTTGTTAAAGGACTTGACTAATTGTTATTAACAATATATAATAACTACAGTTTGATTGCTTAAAACAAGGAGTTAATTATGTATGCTTATTTCTGTATTGATAAAGATGATAATTTGGTAGAATGTGATCGTGATACTTATAAAAAATGGGAGTTTTGGCTTGAAAAAAAATGGGATGATATTAGCTTTTTTTATATAAGTGACAGAAAGGTTTGTGTTGAATGCCCTAATTCTGAGCTATATGACCGTTTGGAAGGTAAGTATGGTAATGGGACTGTTGTGATGCATTCTGAATTTTCTGTTTTAAAATATGAAACCCAAGAAAACAAAAAGTATAACATAGTTACTAGTTTAGATGATGCTGATTGCGCTGAAGACGATGACGACAGGCACAGAGAGGGTGGTGGTTATTACCCCACTTTTGAAACAAGGGTTGAATGTTATGATGGCTATTCAGTTAAATTCACAAATTGCCCAAACTATGGGCTAAAAAAGGCAATAGAGTATCACGAGTCTATTATTTTGGATATTGTTTCTGGGAAGGATTTGAAATGGTTAGTTTAGCAAAGAAAGTGCAGCGAGAAATTGAGACAGGGGCTTTTAGGCTTGATTTAAGTTGCCCTGAATTGGCCGGAAGAACTACTTTTAAAATTGATGATTTTAGCCCGCAAAGGTACATTAGGCAATTTGATGCTTCATATACTCTTAAGGTTTCTCCCGATTTCGAGCTTGAAGGATTTCGTTTAACCATGATTCGGGATGGCAAAATGGTTGTTGTTGATAGAGCTGATTTCGAGGGATTTTCTGTTTTTATTCCCAACGGTAATGTTGGAGTTTATATTAAATTTTATAAAGACAATCTAGGGCTGTGTGATTACTTTTATCGGAAATTTGAAAAAGAATATGCGTAATACAGTATTATATATTCATGAACTTAAGCGAATTAGTCACTCATGTACAAAGTATACTACCTTTATACAACAGCAATCTTAGCGTATCCAAGCCAATAATAGATTTAACAAAGTCCGGCAATGACGTTACGGTTTCGTGTATACAACACGGATTATCAGTTGGCGACAATGTGTTGCTATCTGGTGTAAAAACAGATGTTGAAATAACAGATATAATAACTGTAAATGGTGTTGCAACAGCTACTTGTGCCACAGATCACGATTTGTCATACCCATACATCAACAAAGTCAATATGTCATCAGCGATAAGTGAATACAATGGTGATAAGAGAATTACAAGTGTGCCAAGCCCAACCACATTTACATTTAATGTCACAGGTTCGCCAGCGCAAGGGACAGGAACACTACACACCTTCCATTCTGTTGGATTTAATGGTTGGCATAAAATCACAGCGATTTTAGACGCAAATAAATTTCAGTTCGTATTTAATAATGACCGATTGACCGCTGGATCTGGTTCTGATATGAAACTTGTGACAGGATTGCAAATATCAGCAGTAGCAACGCTTGAACGTGCTATAAAGCTATATACAGATAAGCAAATTAATACACCATTCCTATTTATAGTCCCAGAAGGTTCGGACGCATCCGCAGACAGGAATACGCAGAACGATGCGAATAGTGAAACAACGTCAACAGAACAATTTTATTTAAAGTTGGTAAACAATTTTTCTTTTTATTTATTTATTCCAACAGTTAATGAGTTGACAGGTAGTAAGGCTATAGATTTGGCGTTTAACATTTTGCCGTCATTGTATAAAACTGTTGCTGGATATCGACCAAGCACGTTTTTTTCAAACACAAGCAACACGCTAATGGTTCCATTGGGACATGGGGTGATTAGCTATGACGATGCATATCTTGTTTATTCATACAGTTTTGAAACAACTGAAACTATATTAAGCACACAAACAGCAAATTATGTGCAGGACACAAGTCAATTCATGTACAACTCTGGGGATACATACACAAACACTGAAACCGTGGCATTTAGAAGTTTTGAGAATGCATTCCAAAATAATGACTCTGAAAATGTAAAAGATAATAATTTTAATTTGTTGTGATATAATCGGTTATATGAAATTAAAGTTAAATAGAAATCTAGCATTGCATGAAGCAGGTGATATTATAGATGTTGAATCGGTAGATGGTGTCCCAGTGAATAGCTACTGGCGCAAACGATTAAACGATGCTCAGTTTGATAATTGTGTAGAAATAATTCAAGAAAAAAAAATTGTGCGTAAAAAAATCGAAAAAGACAAAAAAAGTGAGGTATTAAATGACAGTCAGTAATCCTATTATTAATATAACCAAGGCACCAGCCGAGCAGTCAATTAGCAATGCTCCACAAAAGGTGTTGATCGTTGGCCAACAAACAGGTTCAGTTTACACAAGCGGTTCTTTAGTTGAAAGCGTTGGGAATGCTAATATTGAGATTGGTAATTTTGGCAAAGGGTCTCAGGTTGCTGAAATGGTTAAGGCGTTTAAATCAGTAAACCAAGTCACTCGATTGGATGTTATCCCATTAGATGACAATGGATCAGGGGTTCAGGCTACTGGCTCGGTTGCATTTTCTGGGACAGCTACAGAAGCCGGAGCGTTGGTTGTGTCGATTGGCTCACGGATTAACCATAAATACAGTGTGTCTATTGCATCAGGGGATACTGCAACAGAAATCGGGGATGCGTTAGTTGCTTTGATTAATGCTGATGCTCACAAGATTGTTTCAGCATCTAACACAACTGGGACTGTAACGCTAACAGCCAACAATGCTGGCACATACGGCAATGGGATTGGTTTAGAAGTGAAGGGGATTGTTGGCGGAGTTACCCCAAGTGTTACGGCTATGACAGGTGGTGCTACTGACCCAGTATTGACTGGATTGTTTGAAGTTATTGGTGAGGCACGATACCAAACTATTGTGTTTCCTGGAAACTTCGATGTAACAGTCGTTGCTGATACTCATGCAAGCACAACTTCATTGTTAGACCCACGGTGGAACGAAGACAATGCGATTCTTGATGGGGTTTGTGTAATATCTAAAACAGACACCTTGGCTAATTTGAAAACATTCTTAAATGCTAGAAATTCACAATCATTAATTGTTAATGCACAAGAGGTTGTAAGCGATTCGCTGTATAAAGGGTCGGCCATATTTGAATTAGATGATGTTATAGCAGCTAAGATTGGGGCTATTAGATCGTTACGGCTTACAGATGGGGCTAATATAGCACAGCTTGTTATTGCTTCAAATTTAGATGTTAGGGGTGGCACTCATATATCGTCACTCCCTTACATGAATACACCTTTGGGGTTGCCGGTTGTTGATACTGGGAAAGGGTGGTCTAAGTCTGAGCAGGCTGAGATTAACGCTGCTGGCGGGTTTGTTATCGGAAATAATGTTGCCGGAAACGGGGTTATTCTTGGGCAGGTCTACACAACTTATAAAACAGATGTTGCTGGAAATGTAGATAAAACATACCAATTTCTAAACAACGTGGATGTAACATCTGCAGGGGCTGAGTTTATATTTAACAACTTGAAATCAGCTTACAGCCAAAGCCGATTGACTGACGGAGCGTTGGTTACTGGGTATAACATGGTGAATGAGAATGTGATTCGTGGCAAGCTAGTAGAGTTATACAACATTTTGTCAGGCGAAGGGTATCTGTTGTATCGAGCAGGTGAGGAAAATATCAAGTATTTTGTAGATAACTTAACAATTAGTTTAGACTTGTTGAACGGCAAGGCTACTAGCACGGCTAAAGTACCGCTTGTTTCTCAGTTGCGAAGACTTGATTTAGTGTTACAAGCAGTTTTTAACATATAGGAGTAAAATATGGCAACAAGTTTAGTCGGTGGACAATTACTTATTAATGACCAAGCAGTATCTATTCAAGGGAACAGCTTGCGTATGAAGGATGGTAGTGGGGATAAGGTTGTTTCCCCACAGGTTTCTGGAACGTCTGTAGATGTGATTGAAGCAGTGGATTACACAACAGCTAAAAGCATGGTCGCATTTGACTTGCTATCAACTGTTGAGAATGAAGCATTGGTTCGTGGTTGGAAGTCTAACGGACTCGGCAACGTGATTAAATATGTTGCGTCCACTGGAGTTACCAAAGTGTTTCAAAAGATGTGTCTATATACTGACCCTGAAATCAATGTTTCATCTGACGGAGTTATATCTGTAGAATTTGAAGGTTCGCAAGCGGTTACAGCCTAATGCGAGCCTTACAACGCATACTAGATTCAGTAGCGTTTAAACTATCTAATGTTATTATTGACATTATACTGATTATTATGCTATACTTAAATCTAGTAAAATGAAAGATAAAGGCAGTAAGATTGCAGAGAATGAATGTTGGACTGACATTATTGATGTTAAGAATATAGATGAGTCTAATATAGACTTTGTTTATAGTAATTCCATAGAAAGGCTTAAATCGTCTTTTGATGCATCATCAATTATAGATAATAAAAATCTTGTCCTACTTGTATTCACGGTAATTGTATTGGGGAGCTTAATAAAATATCTATTTTCTCAAACATATCTTGATATTTCCTTAATCTTTCTGGCTATTATTAATATAATAGGATTGTTTTTTTCTGCCGTGATTCTCATATTAAACAGTATGACAGTCGACTACCCCCCTCTTGGTCAAGAGCCTAAATACATTTTCACGCAAAAAGTAATGAATGCGACTTTAAAATCTATTAAATCAGGTCAAATACTAAATTTGCAAAGAAGAATTGATGAAGCAATTGAGATAAATGAAAGAAAAGCAAAGAAATTAAATGTTGCTTTTTTGGTAATAGTATGTTCAATGTTTTTATCGCTGATACCGCTAATAGTTAAAATACTTTTTTATCCGGCATGGTAAAATGATCGAAAATTTAGTATGCAATCGATAAGTATTGAACAATGCCAGGATCGTCAGAATGAGGATATGAAATGAAAGAATTTTTTGAATACACTTTAAAAACACCAATAAAAATATCTAAAAATGGTGAGTATGTAGATGCATCAGATGTTGTTGTTTATGCCCCACGGCCACGAGATAAGTATAAGTTATTAAAGTTAGAAGCGGATTTAAATAATGCTTTTTTAGGTGTTTTACCAAAAATTGATGCCATGATAAATGGAATGGAAAAGCAAGGCGGTTCAAAGTCTAATTCAGATGACCAGATTGGTATAGGAGGCTTGATTATTCAGTTTGCTGATAGCGATGCGATTGGTTCTATTATGTATAATTTGGAGCAAATATTTCTTGCTGGAACAGAAGATAAGCCAACGATAACTATCGGTGGTGTTCAAATGAAAAAAACACACTTTGACGATGGTTTGGATATGGTAGATTTAAAAGCGTTAGCTGGGGGGTATGCTGACCATTTTTTGTCTCTGGGTTTATAGAAAATAAGCCACTATTTTTATTTACCGATTTTAAATCTATTAATAACACAACTATTGAGGGGTTTATAGTTTATATGATGGAACATCATTTTAGATATTCTGAGTTAATAGATATGAATATGGGGGAATTGTTGTTGTATAATAAAGAGGTAAGTAATATTGTGGCGCAAAAAAATCGAGAGATTGAAAAGCAGCAAAGGAAACGATGAAATCAGTTAGTTATTTAATTGAAGTGAGAGACAGATTTAGCCGTAATATGGCCAAGTTTGCAGAGCAAGCAGATAAGTCACGGGTTAAGGTTGAAAAACTTGATAAAAGGCTAAAATCAATGGGCAATACAGCTGTTGAGTTTGGAAAGAAAATGGTGACACGGTTTACATTGCCTGTTGCTGCTGGTTTTGGCATATTGTTGCGAAACGCTGCAAAGATGGAAACTATGCGGACAGGTTTCTTGGGTATACTGGGCGATGCTGAAAAAGCTGCTGAAATGGTTGCTAAATTGAATGAGTTTACAGCTAAGACCCCCTTTCAATTAGAGCAAGTGAGTAAAGCGGGTAGGCAGTTGTTAGCTGCTGGTGTCCCTGTTGAGCAAATATCAGATAAACTGCAGTTCTTAGGTGACATAGCTGCTGTTTCAAATGTTCCATTGACGGACATGAGTTCGATATTTGCGAAAATAAAGAATAAAGGCAAGGCAATGACCGAGGAGATATTGCAACTGTCTGACAGGGGAATACCAGCAATAGCGTTATTGTCTAAAGAATTTGGTGTGAATGAGTCTGCTATTTTTGATATGGCCTCCAAAGGGAAGATATCGTTTCAGATGATTGAGCAAGCCATGATTAATATGACTAAAAAAGGTGGGTTTGCTCACGGTGCAATGATAAATCAATCAAAAACGCTAAATGGTGTTTTAAGCACATTAAAAGACAATTTTGTGTTGACGACTGCTGCTATAGGTAATGAATTTTTACCAGAAGCGAAGGCATTCGCAGGAGTTGTTATTAATGTATTGCAACGTGTACACGAATGGGTAAAAAATAATAGAGCATTGACAAAAACTATTTTAACAGTGGTCGGGGCTGCTGCTGTTGCGATCCCTGCAATTATAGCCATTGGGGCTGCTGTTGCTGGTGTAGGATTTATTATATCTAATATTGGAATTGTGGCTATAATGGGGGCGTTGGTAATGGCTGCAAAATCGTTGTATAAAAACTGGGATAAAGTAAATGCGGGGTTTTCAAAGTTTGGGGGCGTTATTAAAGGGGCGTTTAAAACGGCTGTTGATTTTGTAAAGGGTGCGTTAGATGATTTTTTGCGGTACTTCAATATATTTGATTCGTTTTTTAAAAAATACAAGTCTGATATGGCAACGACATTTGTTGGAGGAATAACCGGCCAAGATAGCGTTTCTAAAGCAATGTTTAGTACATCACGTCCACAATCTCAATCAGTTGAGTTAAATGGGAATATAACTGTATCAGCCGACAAAGGTAGTAAAGTGTCCACTAGCAACTTTGGATTTTCTGGCAATCGTGGTCGCATCATGCAAACAGTTGGGGTGAATCCATAATGGCTAACCCTAAACAAGCATCGTGGCGTGGAATACCTTTTTATTACCGTGGAAGCACGGAGCAGCGAGGGTTTAAGACAGTTCAGCATTTATACCCAGGGTCTAATAATTTCAAGGTTGAGCAAATGGGAAAGATGCCCAAGCAGTTTACTATTTCAGCACAAATTGATGATGGAAACAGAGATGTTTTAGATGCGGCTTTAAATGCAAGCGGTTCAGGAATTTTGTCCCATCCAAAATACGGCAATTTCACGGCAAAGGTTACTACATATACAAAAAGCGATTCTATTGATAAATATGGGCTTTATGATTACTCAATTACATTTATTATTGAGTTTGGGCTATTCTTGCCGTCTCTATCTACATTGACCACATCAGCCATAAGTTCATTGCGGGCTGCCGGAATTGGGAAAATTAAGTCGTTTGGGAAATCAAAATTAAAAAGGTTTGGTTTTTAGTATGGCATTAAAAGGAATTTTAAAAAACAGCACAACACGGTTATTGGCCGATAGGGTTAATTTATTAATTGATACTATGCGTAGGGCTATTGTTAAGATCGAAAATGAAAATAACAGCGATTTTAACGCTATTGCAAATGATATGAATGGGCGGATGTTTTCTATTGTCGCAAACAATGAGATTGGAGAAGAGTTAGACGGACTGTTTGCTGCTTATAACAAAGTTGGAAAAGATTTTAAAAGTAAATACTTATTAAGCGTAGAGTTATTTAGTTTTGGAAAAAACATTACAAATATACAGTCTAGCGAGACAGATGCGGAGTTGTTAAATACGATAGGTTTAGTTATTCAATCTATAAACTTGTCCTATGCATATGATAATGCTGTTAACATAGCCTATCAAAACAAAGTTGAATTAGATGGGGTTATTCAGCAATTAGATGGTGAGTATGTAGTAGTTTCTGATAATCCGCTTATTGATTCTGAGTCTAGGGTGTCCATTCTTGAAATTAAAACGGCGGTTATGAGGTTTTTTTCAACGCTAGAATTAAAAGACTTGACTACATACACAACTAATTTAATGCCAAGCAGTGTATTGGCATATAGTTTATATGGAGATTCATCTAAAAACTCTGAAATAATTGATTTAAACAGTATTTCAAATACTGGGTTTGTTGAGGGCAGTCAAACAATTACAGAGGCTATTTAATGGGGTTTAAGACTAAGGCCGGAAACTTTATCGATAAGGTTTTTGGCAAGGATATTGTGGTTGAGGTAAATGGCGTTGCTTATTCAAATTTCTTATCAGTTGACGTTAATAGATCGCTAGAAACGATTGCTAATGAATTTACTGTTATCGGTACTGTTGAAAAATTGGAGGATTTCCCTATTGCTTTAGGGGATGATGTGGTTATTTTATTTCATGAAGTATCAATTTTAGATGGGTACGTTGAAATAATATCGTCTGAATATAGCAATGACGGACATACTGTAACTATTTCTGGGCGTGACAGGACTGCTGATATAGTGGACGGAACCGTGTTTAAACCATTAGTAATTACGGGGTCAATGACGCTAAAAGCATTGTTGACTAAGTTGTTGTCCGATAATGGGGTTGGGAATATCAATGTTATTGATTTAGTTCGTCCAGATATTTTCACAAAAAAAGATCAAGTTAATATTGACCAAGGGGCAAGTCTGTTTGAAGCTGTTGATAGATATTGCGCTAAGCGTCAAGTTATGGCTACAACTGATGGGGAGGGAAATTTAGTGGTTACTAGGGGTGGTGATGGCGTGGAGTATTCCCAAAAGATTATACATAACTATAGTCCATTTTTAGCGTCTCAAAACAATGTTTTAAGCGCTTCAAAATCTGAAAGCACGTTTGGTCGTTATAATAAATATATTGTGAAATCACAAAATGACGTTTTAGGGCTTGTTTCTGGCGGTTCTGGCATAGACGTTAAAAAAGATACCAATCAAGATGGGGAGTCATCTGATAGCGATATACGATCAAGCAGGGTATTAACTATCGTTGATGAAACAGCTGGAGATTCTGACTATGCTAAAAAACGTGCGGAGTGGGAAGCGTCAGTGCGGAAAGCAAGAGGGTTTAATTATTCTTGTAAAGTCCAGGGGTTCTTGGTGGATGATTCAAATGTTTGGACACCAAACTGCTTGGTGTCTGTAACAGACCAGCGATTAAATGTGGATGACACACTGTTAATCAAAGATGTTTATTTTTCATACAATGTAGACCAAGGAAGTGTTACAGAATTAATAATGGTTAAAAAAGATTCGTATCAAATGGCACCGGATTCTCCGTTGTCTTTAGGTTTTTTAGGTTTGTTTTCATGAATAATATATTGCAAAAGTTAAAATCAATGTTTAAATTTGGATATGTGTCTAATATTGAGGATGACGCTGGGGATTTGCCTGTGGCACAATACACATACCATGGGCAGGCTAAAGATATTGTTACTATATACCCCTATGGATTTTGCGCTAATGCCCCTGCTGATAATTTGGCTGTCGTGGTAAATATAGGTACAACAGATCAAAAAATAGCATTTACAGCATCTGGCGTTGATAGGTTTAAAAATTTAAAAGGGGGTGAGGTTGTTGTTGGTAATTTTGTTACTGGTGATTTTGTTAAATTTAATTCTGAACAAAAAATAGAGGTGGTTTCTAGCGGTTCTGTTGATATTACAGCACCGGCAATCAATGTTAATGGCGGAACGACTATAACAGGGGATGTTACTGTGTCTGGGGGTTTAACTGTTAGTGGTGATATAACTGGTGGTAGCGTTACTGGTGACACCGTTTCAACTACTGGTGGTATTGACTTGGATACGCATGTGCATTTTGTATCTAGTGCGCCTGGCAATTCAAACCCACCACAATAATGTATAATTGATTTATGAATAGCATATATAATCAAAGTTTAAATAACATAATGTTTGGCAAGTATGTTTCAGAACAAAACAAAGCATGGCTAAACAATTCAGGAATTAGCGATGAACAAAACAAAGTGCGAGTAAGTTCAAATATTATTATTAATGAAGCATCTCAAACGCAAAATCAAAATTTTTGGAATAAAAAAAAAGCTAATAAAGAGCATTTGCGTTTAGCTGTTTTGGGTTTGGGAATAAGCCAAGGGGCTTCTAAAAGTGAATGATTTTTATTTAGCAAAAAATAGTAATGGTATTTATGACATATCATTTTCTAATGGGGATTTTAAAAAGACACAGGGGCTTGACACAGCTATTATTAACAGCTTAAACATTGACCAGAGAGCCGAAGCGTCAGAGGTTATGACCCCACAAAATAGGCGTGGTAATATAATTGACGAGTTAAACGATCAAAATGATTTTCAAATAGGCTCAAAATTATGGTTACTGTCTCAAAAAAGAGCCAATCAAGAAACAGTATCATTGGCTGAATCGTATGCGTATGAATGTTTGCAGTGGATGATTGACGATGGACTGTCTGAAAGCATAGTTGTATCTGGTACACTGATTAATGATAATATACGCTTGTCGATAACAATAAAACAAAGCGATGGGACTACGTTTAACAAGTCCTATGATTTATGGTCAAAAACAACAATAGCATAGGTGATTAAATGAGTTTATCAATTCCGAGTTCAAAACAGATATTTGAAAGAATTAATACCGATATTATTAATGAATTAAACGAATTAGACCCATACTTACGCACAAGTTTTATTCGTGCAATTAATGCTGCGGATTCAAAAGCGTTTTATGAGTTATATCAAACCGTACAGCAAATGATTGACTTGTATTACAATCCAACTGGTGAGTATTTAGATAAATTCGCTGCTGAGTATGGTTTGACACGCAATCCTGCAACGCTGGCAACTGGGAACATTGTTTTTACCGGCACAGCTACATCAGTAATTCCAGTATCTACACAAGTCACGTCTGATGACGGCAATGTTTACCAAACAACTGCTGCAGGAACGATAACAGCCACAACATTAACCATATCATCATTGACACGGTCTGGAAGCACGGTAACAGCCACAACGTCTGGCAATCACGGCTTAGCATCATCATTAAGCGTTGTTATATCTGGGGCTAATGAAACCGAATACAACGGAACGCATGCAATTAATGTGACTGGGCTAACGACATTTACATATTCAATTACAACAACGCCCACCACGCCAGCCACAGGGACGATCCAAGGTGATATTGATTATGCGAATGTAGCAGTTACATCAACAGAGTATGGGGCGAGTCAAAATAAAGATGCTGGGGCAAGCGTTGGTTTAGCGAGTCCAATATCTGGAGTCAATGCAACGGCTTATGTGGATTTTAGCGAGATCGCTGGAGGTTCTGACGTTGAAAGCGATGACGATTTTAACACACGTTATATTTTTAGACGGCAAAATTTACCGGCAAACTTTAACAAAACAGATATAATTCAGCAAGCTAAACTGGTGACTGGCGTTACTAGAGTGTGGGTTCAAGGGGCAGGTGAATTTGATTCATCAATAACTGCAACTGGGGTCACACGAAACGGCGATTATTTGGCCGTATTTAATAAAACAGCGCATGGTCTATACAATGGGCAGGCAATAACTGTAACAGGAGCCAATGAGTCCCAATACAACGTGGTGCAAAAAAAGATATTGAAAATAGACGCTGACAATTTTGGGTATTTAGTTAGTGGCACACCGTCAACCCCAGCGACTGGCACTATTGTTGCAAGTTTCCCAGTAGCTGCGTTAGGACAGGTTCGTGTCTTTTTTGTTCGAGATAATGATACGTCAATTTTTCCAAGTTCTGGGGAGATAACGGACGTTTATAATAAAATACTAGAGATAAAGCCATCCACAATGAGCGCAAGTGATGTTATTGTGGATGCGCCTACAGCAGTGACTGTAAACTTTGCATTCTCAGCCATTACACCAAACACCGCTGCAATGCAAACAGCAATTAAAAACGCATTGACTGATTATTTTAATTCATCAGCCAATCTAGCAACAAATATGAGGGCTATTGATTACAACTCAGTAATTAACAGCGTTGTGGATACTGGTGGTAATCAATTACAATCATTTACACTAACAAGCCCAACGACTGACGTAACGGTTGGGGCTAGTTCGTTAGCGGTTTTAGGAACGGTAACTTTCTAATGAGTATTAAAAAATATACAGCCGATGAGTGGATTGGTTTTTTAAACCATTTTTTACCCAACGGTGAAGCATTTGTTGCTAAGTATGTAGAAGGAACAAATCTTAGGGCGTACCAAAAGGCTAAGAGCCAAGAATTTAAGCGTTTTGGCGATTTTATAGCAGATTTAATATCAGAGGTGCTTCCAAGCACGTCAATTAACTTGTTAAGCGAATGGGAGGCTTATCTGGGCATTCCTGATAGTTGTATACCGTTGGCAACCACATTGCAAGAGCGTAGGGACAATGTAATTCTTAAGCTTACGTCATTGGCCTACCAAACTGAGCAGCATTTAATTGATTTGGCAGATGCTTATGGTTTTACAATTACATTTAGTTTATCAACAGGTTTTAATTATACGCTTCCATTTGTTTTGAACAATAATGAAAGGTCTTTGTTTTTGATAAGCGGTAATTTTTCAACGAATCCCGACAAGGCTGCTGTTTTCCAATGCTTGATAAGAAGTTTGATACCAGCAAACAAGACAGTGGTGTTTCAAGAGTCATAGTGTGGTAAAATTTGAATAAGGAATTAAAAAATGGCAATTAGAGATAACAATTTTGTTTTAGGCGACCCGACTGATGGGGTATTCAATGTAACAGACGCTAATAACATTAAGGCAGAGACGGATAATTATATTGACACGTCTAGTCAAACCAAGTCTGAATCCGATTTATTTCAGATGGCTAAGACTGGGGCTGTTGTTGCATCTAAGGGTGATTTTTATAAAGAGTCGGTGGGGTCTGCTGCTGATGTTTACTTATTAGAAGCGGATGATGACCTTGCTGATGTATGGCGTTTAAAAAATGGGATGCGTTTTCGATTTAAGGTTGTTAATGCCAACACTGGGGCAAGTACAGTAAATATAAATAGTTTAGGGGCTAAGGATTTAAAAATACTGGGGGGTGATTTGAGTGCTGGTGATTTAAGTGTTGGTAATTTTGTTGAGGTTGTTTATAATGAGTCTTTAGATTATTTTGAGTTGCAGACACAACGCCTATTACCAAAACAGATTACCATAGCCAACGGTACCGATGCCGACCACGATATTGATTTTACGGCTGGCAATTTTGATTTTGACGATCAATCGGGACAGGCTACTTTA
>Ga0070749_10001371_pt1 | contig 16474 bp, 9 predicted proteins | sample VirMetDEL_Nov_18_FD_75180 | JGI IMG/M metagenome (GOLD analysis project Ga0070749, IMG submission 75180) | Aqueous microbial communities from the Delaware River and Bay under freshwater to marine salinity gradient to study organic matter... | ecosystem: Environmental > Aquatic > Marine > Coastal...
AGTGCCAATCCCTACTGACCCTTGAACAATCAATCCGTCAGTAGGCGGTGTACTAGCAACATACGAATTACCAATACTTGCTTGCTTGATTCTTGTTTCTCTACCTGTCCCACCATTGACAACAAGAGAAAATCCACCTGCTGCACCGTCAACACGCAAACCCTCTGCAGCAGAAGTTTCAACGGAATGAATTCTTGCTCCAGGCGAATTAGTCCCTATGCCAACACGCCCGGAAGAGTCAATACGGACAAGCTCACTTCCACTGCTATTAGGATGATCAGTGCTTGTTACATTATTTTTGAAAATAAATTGACCTGCAGATGAGCTGCTGCCAAAAATAAGGTTGTTGGAGTCATAGCCAACTTTTGCCCTGTTACCAGCACTGGCACCAATATCTATCCACGCGCTTGCCGTGCCAACATGCAGAGGCGCTTGAACTGTCGTAGTGCCCACCCCTACGCGACCACTGCTGTCGATAAACAACCGCCCCGTGCCATTAGTCGAGATGGCTACTTGGTCTGCGCCGGGGGAGTAAATGCCGGTATTGGTGTCACCAGAGATGAACACCGAAGGCGCACCAGCCGTACCAGCTGTCACACCAAGGGCACCGGTCATCGTGCCACCACTAAGACTCAGCTTAGTAGCGTCAGCAGTGTCAACGTAGTTCTTGGTAGCAGCATCTTGTGCAGCGGTAGGATCAGTGACGTTAACAATCTTATGGGTGTTAACATCCAATTGATCATCAACAACAACACTTCCAGTGCTACTGGAGATAGTGCGGTTAAGAACATCAAGGTTACCGCCAAGTTGAGGAGTTTCATCCGATGCAAGATCGAATGCAATAGAACCAGACGGAATAGTAACGTAACCAAGTTGTTGATCTACTTCAAAGAAGTCACCGACAGTGAACTTACCGTTGTGGTCAGTAATAGCAGTCCAGATTGCACCGTCATTTAGCTCAACACGTTGGTTAGCTTCAATGGGTACACCACCATTCTCAGGCAGTGCGGTGTAGTTAGTACCAGAGCCGACATACTCCATCGTGTGACCGCTACTTGCGATCATGGAACGAAGGAAGAAAGAAACAGTGCTAGGAGTAGTTACTGCTCCATTAAGACCAAGATTAAGACTACGGTTAGCAGGATCTGGACGGCTAATCGTCACATCCCACCCAGCACCATTTGCCACAGCAGACAAGATGGGATAGGTAATGCCGTTAATAGTAACGAGCATATTGGGTTGTGGACGGGTAGCAGAACCAAACCACGTACCAGACGCAGTAGGAGCACCAATGGTAAAGGTAATATCACCATCAGATGCGTTGGTCGAAAGAGGAGCGGTAAAGATCGGTGTAGGAGATTGACCATCAGCAATCAAAGAGTACCGACCAAAGTCAGTCGTACTTGCTGCAAGGTTTGCTTGACCACCATTGATACAAGCAATGTGGAAGTGGTTAAAGAATGCATAGCTACTGGTAGCCTGAACATAACCGTTGTTAGTAACAAGGATGCCAGGACCATCAAGACCAACGTGGGTGTAGCTATCACACACCATTGAACGAAGAGGTGAGTTGCTATCGACAACAGAACCATCAACAAGCAAACCACCACCAGTCATGGCAGAGTCAAGGTCACCAGCACGACCTTTGTCTTCAGTAGCACCGTAGAATGCCAGATTATCGTTATCAATCTCGCTATCAGAGAAGTTAGTACAATTCTGAATATACGGAGACTTGACAATAGTTGCACCGGCTAGGAATGCAATGTTCCAACCTTGGGTAGCAGGCAGACCGTAAGTAGCATCCTCATAAAGAGAACCAGACTCACCACGGGTACCTCTAGCCTTAACACCAGTAAAGGTAAGGTTTTGAAGATAGGTACCGCTGTTAACTTCAAACAGGGTTTCAGTTTCAGTAGCAGCTGTTGGGTGAATTACACAGCTACGCAGTGACGTACCAACAATAGACACGTCACGCTTCTGGATTTGAATAGGAGCAACTTCTTGGTAGACACCAGGAGCAACTACAACAATACTGCCATCACCATAAGTAGAGTCAGCATTGATTTGGTTGATGGCTGCTTTAATCGTTGCCTTAGGACGGCTAACACGGTGACCATCGTTGTTGTCATCACCAGCAGTAGCATCAACGTAGACAACCTTAGGTTGGTTCGTAAACGTACCACCAGAAGCAATACCCAACCATGCACTACCGTTCCAAACAGAAAGGGTCAAGTTAGCGTCATTTTGAAGCCAGGTCTTACCAACTTCCCAGTTAGAGCCAGAAGGAGTACCAGTTTGAACAAGGGTGTCAAACCGTTTAGCAGCAGCACTAGTAGTGAACAGACTAGTATTGTTAACTGTAATACCAGAGTCTTGCTCAGTAGAAGTAACAATATCATTAGGATCAATCTTGGCAATATCAATAGCACCGTCTGCAATAGACAGTTCTAGCTCACCAGGATTAGCATAAGTAGCAGTAATAGGGGTAGTTGCGTTGACTTGGACTACACCAGGATTAGAAGCAGTACTAAGCTCAGCAGAAATAGTAACTTGTTTACCCGAATTAGTGCCACCATTAGCATCAGTAAGGTCAATACCCTCACCTGCAATCAAATCATCAGTAATAACTTTACCAAGTTGACCACGATTTACTGCATCGTTGTCATCAGTAGCATCGCCAAGATTACTAATCCGGTCTCCATTAGCATCAAATGCGTTATCTTCATCTTCTGCAGGAGTTAAAGCTTCACTAGCAATGTTAACGCCTTCTTGAGCAATAAAAAGAACTCGTTCAAATGCGTTATTAAGGTCAGCAGCACGTACAGTAGAGCCAGAAACAAAGGTTTCCAGCAACGTGTCGTCTGTTGTACGCTCAACTACAATAAAAGCCCCCACTGTGGGGGGCGTATTGAACGTAATAGTTGCGTTATTAGCCGCAACAGTATAGTTAATTAGAGCCGTACCTTGGGTAATCTCACCAGAAATTACTTGAGGGTGAGTTGGACCGGCAGTAGAAGTTGTATTTTGTTGTAGCTGCAGAACACCCTCGATGTAAACGTCAATGTCTGCAGCAGCGATAACCTCAAAAGGCACCGCATATTGAGTTGTAGCACCCGCTTGGGTATAAGTTGTTTTAGTAACTGCCATTATTTAGGAAGTTGAAGGATTCTTTCGTAAGCTCCGGCTTTGCTAAGAGCTTTCCTGGTTTCGCGGGTTTCAACACGGTCACGTAGATCGGGATTATCCCGAAGAACGTTTTGCATGGCTTCATCCTTAGCATCTCGAAATGCTTGATCCACGAGCTGATAGAACTGTTGAGAATAAAGTGGGTAACCTTCACTGATCTGGAGGTTACTATTTTTATATGCTTCAAAACCTTCACGCCATGCAGGGTCTTGAAGAATAATACGTTCCAAACGCTCACGCAATGGTCCCATAGACAGGTGACGTTGCATTTCAGAACGCTCTAAAGAATTAAGAGGTTCGCCTTTGTAGGTAGTCAAGGCTTCAGGAAGGTTGAATCGCATAGCAACCAACGCTTCTTTGATAGGATCCCCTTCAGTAATAGTAACTGGAATCGGGCTCAGGGAGTTAAACAGCTTAAGCAGAGGATTATCAGCCCCATAAGTTAGCTGTTTACCAGAACGGTCCTTACTAAGTACATCATACTTAGGAGGCAGTACAGACTTAAAGATAGCATCCCGACGAACAATCATCTCCTGAAGAGATACTGCTTCTTTCTGGTTAGAATCCAAGATATCACCAAGCTGTCCAAGAAGACCAGCATAAGGAAGGTGAGAACGGATGTAACGAGAACCAGTTTGTTTTAGCAGTTCTTCAGAAGTATCTGCATTCATCAAACGAGCAAGGTCTTCAACACCAGCCAGCATAGACTTATCAACCAGAACAGCAGCTGTCATGAACGTCAGCTTATTAATCCAGTTGTCAGTCCACTCTTCACCCAATACATCGGCATTTTGCACAACGTTAGCCATTGAGCTAAACAATGTATTAAATGGTTCCAAGTCTTTGTAGGAAATGTAGACATCACCCACTTTAAACGAGTAGGGTTGAATGCCAGCTGCTTTCCACGTATCGCGGCTTTCCTTATCATAAGGGTAATCACCAGTCAGGTTACCGGATAGAGCAGCAAGCGTTGCCATACCCATGATGGTGGAACCCATAGCAATACGACCTTCCATCAGAGCCTGTGCTTGAGGAAGATCTTCAGGACGAATAGCGTACTTTTCAAGATTATTGCCATTCATAATGTCCTTGTACTTATCTTTAAACATAGCCAAGGGGGTATGTTCAAAGGTCAAGTTCAAAGCATTAAAGCCTGTACGAACAAACGGGAAGAATGCTTTCATTCCAGGAATGTTTGAGATAAGCTCAAAACCTTTAAAGTTTTCTTCCAATGCACGAGTCATTGCTGCCTCATCACCAGCCATTCTAGCTGCTGCATCAGACACAATGTACTTGCCATCGCCGTTTACTTTAAAGATTTCATCCCTAAAATTATCTTCGTATTTACGAGCATAGTCTGTAAGTTTATCCAGACTAACTCCTTCATCAATAGCCTGACGAGCAGCACGCATTCTCATCTCATACCGACCAATGATCGTACGAGCAAGAGCATCACCAGCTCCCATAGCATTCTGGCTATACTTAACCCAAGGGTTAGTATTAAACTTGACAATGGTATCAAGAGCCTCATAAGCACGCTTCTCTGTGGCAGAACCATACTTATCATAGAAAGGCTTCATTGCCTGCCAATCAGCTAGATCAGTTTCCAGATCAAACTTGCCGTCATAGCTTTGAGCTTTACGATTTACGCCAAGATCCCAGTTGTACTTAAACATCTGGATTCCTTCAGCCCAAGCCTTACCAAGAGAGTCAAGAGTAGCAGCAGCTACTGCCATCTCTTGTTTATTCATCCGAAGACCAGCACCTATGTAAGCTTGAATAGGACGAATAACACCAATCAGGTTCGTACCAACAACAGCTTTAATAGGAGTCTTAAGAGAACTCAAGACAGAGTTGTAGAAAGTAGATTGCAGTTCTTGACGAACACGCCCACGAATATGGATACCATCCATCTGACCACCAGTAAGCTTAGCCTTAAGGAAGTCATGCACGTGCTCTAGAGTCCGAACCTTACCACCAGATAGAGCATGAATCTCCATCAAGTCACGCAACTCATCATAGCGACCTTGTTTGTGAAGATCATGAAGAGCACCAAAGTACTCGTCCATATCATCACTGATCTTTTTAAGTTGAGTTTCAGTAGCTTCTTTAACGGCTTTAGGCATCAGGCTCATTTGCTGATACTTACCGTCTAGACCCCACATGTAGCCAATCTTTTTATGCTCAGTCAATGCAACCTTCATTGCATCAAACACCATCTCAGCTTGACGACCAATAGGCAGATCATCAGCAACAAACATAGTGCCAGTAGCAATACCCTCTACTTGTTTAGCAAGAGTATTGATGACAAGCTGAAGAGCAGCTTTTTGTGAAGGAGAACCAGTTACAATCTTGTTACCGTCATCAATGTAGACACGGGCATTCTTGTCCCGCTTTTCAAAGTAATTAGCAAAACTTTTAGCAATGTCACCTCCATCTTCAATCATAGAAGTAAGCTCACTGGCTTGACGCACAATGAGTTCTTTAACTTCTTTATAGTTCATGGTGTTGTCCAAAGATTTAAATACCTCTGAACTAATATCATCAGCTACCTCATTGATATACTCTTTGAGGTTCTTATCACCACGAGACATCTGTTGAAGAGCAGTCTCAGTAAACAAAGGATTGTAGCTGCGACCTTCACCACCTTGCTTCATGTCTTTGACACTTTCTCGCAAGTTGGTTTTAGTTGCATCAGGGTCGGGTCGATAGGTGGCGCGTTCCACGCTATCAAATTTACCAGGATTAACAAAAGGATCAGGGGTACGTCCAAAACCTTCCGCCGCCTGATTGGTGCTTTGATATGCTTCAAAATCAAAGACATCTCCTACTTCAGCACCACGTTGATCAGCAAGAGCTTCATAGTCAAGTTGATCAGTATCATCTAACTGGACTTGCTTTTCAAGCTCTCGTTTAGTTTTATTTAGTTCACGTACTTGTGCTTTATCACCAGCTTGTTTAGCAGCAGCGATTTGTTGCTCTACATCTTGAAGCTGTGTAGCAACACCTTCAACTGCAGGTTTAGCAGTGTAGCGTGCATACTCTTCTTCACTGAGGTAGGTACGAAGGTACTCATCACGAGGATCAGCATGGCTGACGCCGTAGCCTTGAGTAAAACGATCAGCAGCCATTTCAGTAGCTGCGTCTTCATCCAAACGAGTGGCATTATCCATCTCGTCTTGCATGACCTTGTTTCCAATCTCATTGGCTTCATCCACAGACTTACCTGCAGCTCTAGCCCTATGAGCAGCCCAGCTACCTTTTGCAAAAGAGGCAATTCCATGACCAACTAAGTTAACACCTGCACCAGAAGCTACAGTCTTAATACGAGCAAGCCAGGGGTTATCTTCAGGATCAATAGCAAGAGCGTTGCTAACCCAAGGAGCAAGCCAGGGGGTATGTTCTTGAGCAAGGTTGGCAAGGTTAGCGGCTTCAGAGCTGCTAGATACCAGATCAGCAATAGCACCTTCAGTGGCAATCTTACCACCTTTACCAACAAACTTTAGCATCCTAGTACCTTTAGCGCCAACGCCCGCTGCACGGGCTGCAGCAAGCCCTCTAACGCCTAAGCGAGCACCCCCGAGGGTAGCACCACCTACACCGCCAGTAGCAGCTGTTAGAACGCCAAATTCGACCAATCCACGGGCAAACTTACCCAGACCAGTTTTATTCTCAGGAACCCAGGTATCAGGAATGTCAAGCCACCCAGCATCATTTGCTTGATACTCAGAGCTAAAAGGGTTTTGTGTATCATCGATGGGACGCCCGAAGAGCTGGTTAAAACCAGTCTTCAGGGTATCACCAGTCAACTCAGCAAACCCACCAACGCTTTCAACAACGTCAGCTAGACCACCACCAATGGCAGCGCCAGTCTCTGACATAAAGGTAGGTTTAGGCTCTGCTGCTTTAGCTGCAAGAGCTTGTTGCTCAGCCTCAGCAGCATCCAGATCTTCTATCCTTGCTTCAGCAGCCGTAGCCCTGTTAAGCCAATCTGTTTCAATCGCGGGGTTGGTTTCCTGAGCACCAAGAGTATTAAATTCGTTTTGCATTAGGAACCTCGCATATAATGATTGAGAACAGAAGTAGTGTATTCACGCATACTTGGGTAACGACCACCTGTTTCTTTAGTAGTTCTATCGTAAATGTCAATAGAGCTTGCACCGCCATACCACATAGCTGCAGCCATGCGGATAGCAATCTTAGGATCTTTAGTACGCTTACCAGCTTGACTAAGGTAATTACTAATGGCCCATCGAGCAAGAGACTCTTGATACTGAGGACTATTTAGAAACGCTTGCTTAGAAGCAGGAGGAGTCATGCCAGCAGCTTTAGCCCAACCAAGAGCAGTAGTCCAAAGGATTTGATATTTACCAAGTGCAGGGTTGCTAGCACCATAGGCATCAGCATTGTACGCTTGATAGTTACCACCAGATTCTTGATAACCAAGAGCTTTTAGCATATTACCAGGACTAACAGTACCAATAGTATCTAAACCACGGTTAATAGTTTGATAGCTAGGATACGATGCATAAGCCTGCTTAACAGCTGGGAACTTATCAAGAATGCTTTGCAATACTTGACCCTCTTTAGGAGGCTTAATTGGGGGCAAACCACGCTTACTACGTTGAGCATTAAGAATCTCAAATGCAGTACGCCTGCCATCTAGTTTAGCCAAAGCATAAAAAAAGGGCTTAGGGGTTCCTGTTGCTCCGAGTTCCAGATCAGCAGGATTGCTAACAATACGCTCATTAATCAATGCGTTTCCATTCTTTTTCAGCAGCAGCTGTGCTCTACGATAGTCTGTTTTTTGAGTAGCCAAAGCTCTATCAATGCTAGTAGCTCCAGCCTCTTTTTCAAACTTAGTAAACCCTCGACCAGATTCAGAATAGAACCGATTCTTAGGATCACTTTGAGCAGCTTCAATCTGATCAGCAACCTGACCAGCAGCCCTGCGAATAGCTTCACCATGACTGATAGGCGTACCTGCAGCCTGGGCATTCTTGTAGATTTCTCTAGCCATAGGCATGATCATACCATGAGCAGTACGTTCTGCTCGAATGGCATCATCATACATAACAGAATCATTGGTAGTAATCTTACGAACTTCTTTAATAGCAGCCGTAACAATTCGCTGACCTTCTTTAATAGCTTCCTTATCATTAGAGCCAAACGGTGTTTCAACAATATCGTTTTGATATTTAGTCAACACAGAAGGATCCAGATTCTTAACTTCACTCTTAGGAATTTCACCACCATACTGAGCCCTAAGTGCAAGAATCTTAGCTTCAGAAGCATCTACTCCAAGTACAGCCGGTTCCCAGGAACTGAGCTGACTGATCATAGCAATTTGGCTAGGAAACTTCTCTGCAAACTCTTTGATCAAAGACAGACGATCAATGTCACTAGCTCCTTGCTGGAAAGCAGTTAGGGTAGCATCAAAGACTGCGGTAGCTTGCATCTTCTCTTCACTCTGTTGAGCGTTGAATTTAGTGATGCGAGCCTGTTGAGCAAGAGCCCTTAATTCAGTAGGATTAAACTCATCACCATACAGTTCAAAGAGAGTCTTTGCTCCTGCAGGGTGACCTTCAATTTTAGTCTCTTCAAGAGTCTTGATTAGACCATCTACCTTTTCAGGATCACTCTTGATAATATCTTGAACAGTTTTACCAAGAAAATTCCTAGCAGCTCTCATGCCGCCTTCAGGAGTACCCAGTCTGTCAAAAATGTCAGGGGTAATCTTGAGGAAGTTTTGAATAGCAGTGTTAGAATCAACAAACCCCTCAGTACCAACCAAGGAATTGTAGAGACGATTCTCTTCCGCATCTAGTTCACCCAGAGCAGTTTCTCTACGATACTGTTGGATGTACTGTTTACGCTGAATTTGAATAGCCTGGTTTAGCTGAGGAACAAGCTTAGTAGCAATAACCTTAGCACTCAGACCAGCAGGGTTGTTCTTCTTGATGTATTCAGACTTAACGTACTGAGCAGCAGCTTCCCATTGCTCAGGACCCTTAGCGTCTTTGATTAAAAAAGGTTTGCCAGTTGTAGGGTCAACAACCTCTACAGTACTGGACTGTAGTTCACTCAACAAGTGCTCACCAAAGGAAGCACCAGAAGCGTTCATTGCAGCAAAGTTGTATCCGTTTTGATACGCCTTAGATACCTTACGCACTCGATCAGCTGCATCCTCATCAGGGATGGTTTTAGCTAACTCGTTTGCTTTAACGTGAACGTTCTCGCTTTGTTTGATAGCAGCATCAACTTCCTGAGAAGGTTGTTGATTACCGTTGAGTCCTTCCAGTTCATAAGCTTTAACGCCTTCGTAAAACTGGTTTTCATTGTATTTCTTGGTTTCTTCTACGACAACATCTTTCATGAAGTTGTCAATAGTTTTACTGAACTGACCAAGAGCTTGAAGCTCATAACGAGCATTGCCAGCCTGTAGCTCGCTGACACGCTCCATTTCCCGAATCTGTTGAGACGCTTGCGTCTCCATCCCTCGGACCCGTTCCTGTCCCTGTTCTTTAATTAACTGAGCTTCCTCACGCATACGCTTGGAAGGATCAATTACAGTTCTATTGCGGAATCCGATAGATTGTGCACTACCTTGATATGGCATGATGTTTTAATTAATCAATAAGACCAGAGCTTTCTAAAGACCCATATGTAGATATTCCTGTTGATACACCTCCAACAACAGCACTAGTCAGGTTACCAGCCAAAGCAAGCCCAGAAGGGCCACGTTGATTAATAGGCTTGATTGGAGCAAAGGAAGCTTCAGGTGACAGAGGATCAGCAGGAAGGTTGTTCCAAGCTGCATAGTTAGCCGAAGCCTGATCCAATACAACACCCTCTTGAGCCAATGCATTAGCACGAGCAGCGTCATAAAGAGTTGCATCAATCTGTGCTTGTTCAAAACCAAGCTGACGTTGTGCATCCATAGCTTGAAGCAAGAAAGATTGCCCAACTTTACCCGTAGATAAAATGGCTCCCTGTGCTTGAATGGCTTCTGCTAAATTCTTTTGAGCTTGGAAACTAGCGGATTGTTTTTGTTCTTGTAGTTTGTTCTGTTCTGCAGTTATAGCTCGGTTAGCTTCAACTTGGTTTGCAGATAGCTGCCTATAATAAGAGTTTTTGGCTGCAGCGTTAGCATTAAGCTGAGCTTCATACGCTTGACCCTTTACGCGATCATTATAGGCATTGATTTGTAGTTGTTGTTGATACTGTTGCTGAGCGATTGCGTTAGAACGCGCAACCATGTCTTGTTGTTGTTGGTGCTGTCCAATGGCTGAAGCTCCTGCACCAACCGCTGACAGTATCCCCATTGTAATGCTTATGGGTTCACACATAGTTTTATAAATTCAATAAGAGGAACACCGTTGATAACATAATACCTGAGAAACGTAAAACCAAGAAGTTTGAGAAGTTTAATATGACTCTCATTCCTCATGTCAGCATGATTCCAAAGATATTCATTTGGGAGACCCTTGATCCAGCGTCTCGCTTCTCTAACGAATGTGTGTGGATACTCTTCACTAGCTTGTGTACATAGCATCCAGATACGGTTATCTGGAGTCACGCCTGCCACACCGGCAGCCTTGCCGTTGGGCACCGTGAAAAACACCGTAAAGGCAGATCTGTAGTAAGACTCCAGGACCGCTGCCGGAGCAGTCAGTCCTGTTGTCTCTTCTACTTCACGTTTGTCTTCCCAACGCAGGTTAATACCTACTTGAAGAGCTAGTTCAGGAGTGCATGGTTGAATGTACTTACCGACGTACATGCCGTCTGTTGTCATATCTTCCGTCCCAGCTGGCTGAGACAATAGTGGTGGTAAACGGGTCAGGAACTTTAACAATCAGAGTGTACTTATCATTCTTTTTATAGATAGGAACACTGACTGATTTGTATAGTTTAGAAGGAATAGTATTAAAGGCGTTTGAATCAGCAATGATTCCTGATTCATATTGAATGTGAGTAGCAGTCTGAGGAGCCGATAGATGGAACTCCATAGGACCAGATACACCTAGCTCAAAGTTAATGCGTTGAATCCGTAGATCAGCATCAACATCATAAGACCCACGCTCAATAGAATAGTAGAACGAAGGCAGCTCTACTTCCATTATGTACCGATAACCAATAGCTACATTGACAGAAGTAACATCAATGTCATTAAAGGTTGCATCATTACCGCTAACACTATCTGGTGAAACCACATAACCAGAATCAGTGCCGGACAACACAACCATGTACAAATTAGCACCGCTATCTTGAATAGTGTAAGGAAGGGTAATAGTGGTGTTACCGTCTACTAGAGTTTTATCTCCAGCTTCAGGAACAAACATATTATCCAACACTGCTTCAAATCTACGGCTAGTGGTAGTAGGAGAACTAGGATCTCCTTCACCAATTACATAGCTACGATTTGCAGTAGATTCAGTAATAAGTTCATACTTAGAAAGCACATACTCACTGCCTTGTTTAGTAACAGTGTAGTAATTACCTCCTGTGTAAAGGCTGTGCTGAAGTGTTCCAGTTAGTCCCCAGGTGTACCAGGAAGATTGCTCTCTACGATCACCACTACTAAAGTACTTGTAGTGATACAGGTTACTTGTACCTGATTTTGCATAGGTTACAATACCAGCTTGAGTAGAGATAGAGACATCATTAATGTCTTTAGGAATAAACTCAGGAATAACCCTGGTCTGTTCTACCACCCTAGGAGGATCATTTTCACTGCCAATTACAATCTCAAATGCTTTAGCAAAAGAGGAGGAGTTGGTAATAAACATGACTGATGTACCCATGTCAACCGGAGGAATGTCTTTACTACATTCATAGGCAGACACTTTTTTTAGTTGAGCAGTCTTAGGACCAAACTGTTCTGAATCTGTGAACAGCAAGAACTGAGCATTCTCACTAAAAAACAAAACACCCTTCTGTAGAGGAAGAGCGTGGTTAATGATTGCGGGTTTAGTATCAGACGTAGCTAGATCAATCGGATCAGAATCACTAACAGTGATAGCAGATTTGATAAAGAAGTTAAAATAATCAGCAGGCTGACTAAGAACAACTTGCTCATCTGCTACTAATCCTAAACGATTACGATAGAAGAAAAGCTGTGAAATATTTTTACCAACAAATGTAGGCATAGGGTTGGTGTCTTCATCACCAGCTTCTCTATCCTTCCAGTAATTATCTGGCTCATTTGTTGGATCAAGCGTTGTAAAGGTGAACGTACCATCTAGGTTGTTTACCAATGCATGAGGCATGGTTGCATAACTAAACCCAGCAGTGATGTCAGGCTTGACAGTCTCATCCCAGATACCACTACCAAGGTCACCGTTATCAGCAACAAACTTCACATAGTAATCATCTTCACCTGCATTTTCTGTGTTAGATACTTTAACAATGTACCCATGTTTACAGTAAGCAGGTAGTCTGCTGACGTTTTGCACGGCTTCTGTAAACCCATACAAAGAGTCACCAGCAATACCACCTCTAACAGAGATACTACCAAAGCTAGAAGTACTGCTTAGGAACAAACCATTACCAGTAGGAGTAGCCGTTACATCAGGGTATTTGGTTTCAATAGCATCTTTAAGGGAGCCAAGAAGACTGTCAATATTTAGTGTACCTTTCTGAGCACTTTTAGGGGTGCGGTAGAAAGCAGCATTGCTATCAACGTAACTCTCGTAAGAAGTTACTCCAGTAATAGTTACAGTGTAGTCAATCCCTGCAACATTTACAGTAATAGTACTACCATTGGTAACGTCGTCACCCGTATCTTGCAACACTACTTGAGCAGTATAACGGGTGTCATAACCACCGGCTACTCCACTACTTGATTCACTGTGGTCAATGATTTGTTGAGCATTAACAGTAACTGTACCTTTAACACCATTACTACCAGAAGCAGTGCTATAAAACTCCTGCTGTCCAGTATAAGGGGCACTACCGTCGTCATCAATCCACGTACTACTAGATGTACCTTGTTTAACAACAGAAAGAGTTTCTGCTCTGTATTTAGTACTAGAGCTGATACTGGAATTACCCAAAGAGACTACATATTCACTATTGTAAACAATGGAGTCTACACTGATAAATCCATAGTAATCTTGGAACGTAGGAGTAGTACGAGCAGAAGCTACAGTTTTATCTGGGTTAGCAATAAAGGTGTAATCATTAATAGTCAGGAGCCCGTAAGGTTTGGTAGAACCAGCAGAACGAGCAAGATAATTAAGGTTGACACCACTAGCGACATTAACGGTTTGTTGTGATCCATCAGATAAATCCCAGACTAAAATAGCAGGTGTGTCTGTAATCTGAACAATGTATTTACGATCCTGATCTCTAACAATCTCAAACCATTGCCCACCGTCTTCAGCATTAGCTAGCAGACCAACGTATTCACCAGGAGGACGTTTAACCAAACCAAAGGTGACATCAGGCAGAGCATTATGACAGGTTCTGAGTTGTCCAGGAAACTTGATAAAATCTGGTTGCTGTGATACACCACCCAGAAAGTTAGGAATACGTTGGTTAATAGCTGCCATTATCGACTAAGAGCTTGGAACGGTTTGAAGCTGGTGTAGGGGTTTCTCAGATCAACAGAGTTGAACACATTGTAATCAGACTGTTTAGTATCATACTCAAGAGCCAAAGCACGTAGAGTCTGCTCATCAGCTTGAAGGATACGAACAGTATCAGTGTCGCTCACCATCCGACCTGCTGCAATACGAGCAGCACGGGCAGTAATGTAATCACGGAAAGCCTGAGGAATGTCAGCAAATTCATAGAACCACACAACATCACAATACAGGGTTTCAAGTCCTGTAAATTTGTAAGTGTGATTGTAACGGTCATACAGTTTACCCTCACGTCGTACCACATCATAGTTGTCTTGATGTTGATACCTGTTCACATCAATCTGCAAAACAGTAGGAGGGATAATAACTTCTTTATTAGAGTTTAAAACAAAGGGGTATTCATATTCAGTGTTATAGCTCCAACCCTCTGATTGGATTTCACGGCACACCTGTCGAAGAGTGCTCTGAGCAATAACAACTTCAGGACTTTGTGTATCAAGAGTATTGACCGGAGACTCACCGATACTCATTAAAATTGAGTTTACAGCATCCAGTTCGGTGGACGTTGCGTAGGAAGGGGTTGCCATAGTAACTATAAAAAAAGGGCTCCCGAAGGAGCCCCAGTAAACAACAAAAGTGTTATCAGAAAGCAGAACCGGCAGTGCTGGTAGCGTGGAGTTCCACACAAGCAGCAGGGTTCAGGTAATCACAGCCCATAGCCAGACGACCCAGGATAACGTCTCCTTGATAGATCACGGACACGTCACCGCTGGTGACTTGAACCTGGGGTCCAATGGTCTCAACAACACCGGCTGCTTCACGCTGGAAGATCAGGCCGCAGGAGGTGTCGAAGTCAGTAGCAGAACCGTAGGGGTTGTTTTCGCCAGTGGCGGTAGCCTCAACGCTAGCGCCCACGAAGGAGCCAGCATTGTCAATGGTCGAAGCAGTACCATACTTACCCAGGAAGGGCAGGTTCATGGACTTGTAGATCTTAATACCGGCGATCGACATGATGCCGTTACCGCCTTGCAGAGCATCACCCTGCACGTCACGGTTGATCAGAGCATTGCTGGAGACATTCTCCACCAGTGCGTAGTACTGACGGGGGCTGAGGACAGCCACACGACCATCTTGCGACACACCCTTCTCATCCAGGACAGCAGCAGCTTCAAAGAAGGCAGCCACAATCTTGGTGGAGTCGAGAGCATCAGCAGTGGTGCCTGCACCAGTACCGATTTGAATTTGAGAACCGCCGGGCTCAACCTTGCCGGTTGCAGACACGGGGTGAGCAGCACGAGCACCACGCACGATAGCGCGGAAGATACGACGATCATAGTGCTCAGCCAGAGCATAACCAATCTTGCGGCTGATCTCACCACGCAGCTCATAGTGAGCAAGGGTTTCATCGAGATCATACACAAATGCGCTGGAGACCAGCAGGTCATCCACCACAATGGTCTTCTCAGCCACCGGGGGATCACCGGAGCCAAGGATAGGAGTACCAGGCGTGTGGAACGAAGCGTCCATACGTCCAGTATAGATGAACTGCAGACTCTTGCCGGACTTGAGGGTCCGCTTCATCACCAGATCACGAGCGATAGTATTGTGCTGGAAGCCTTTGAACATCTCACCAGAGAAAAGCTTCAAATACAGCCCATACTTAGTATCATATGCAGAGCCGGAAGCAAGATTGATCCGACCCAGCGAAGTTTGGGTAGCGTTAGCCATTGTTAAAAAAGAGAAAGAATTTTAAGGAAAAGACTTGCTCTAAACGTTTAGAAATTTTTGAGTTTTATTTTGTGGTCTATCCCACCGTCATGACGGCAAAGGGTGTCCCTCGTAAGGGGCCAATGCCAAGAGGAAGGAGGTCCGACTCTGAGGTGCCTCCAACCTGTAAAAGTTTACTTAGCGTACTTACGTTTTTTAGCGGTCTTAGCTGATGCCTTAAATTGGGCAGCAGTAGGAGCACCGGCACTGCCAGGTTTCCTCATCTTCTCACCACTGCCTTCAGCGATACGCTTACGTTTGGCGTGGATGTTTGCATAAAGACCTTGTTTAGGCATTACCAAATACCAGGGATAATTTGTCCAGTCAGTGCGTAAGCACCCAGAGCAGCCATGACGCCAAGCATAGCCAGGCGACCATTGAGCTGTTCAGCTCGTTCATTATGAGGCACGGTGTAATTGTGATCAGGATACATGGTAGGTTCAGTAGGCCAAATGTTAGTGTCGTTCATTAACCAATAGCGGGGGCGGTGAGGGCCACTGGAGTTGTCTCAGCAGTAGCCAAGTCCAGAGGAAAGTTGTGGGCGTTTCGTTCATGCATGACTTCAAAGCCGAGGTTGGCTTTGTTAAGAATGTCTGCCCAAGTATCCACAACACGTCCCTGACTATCAAGAAGGGACTGGTTAAAATTAAAACCGTTAAGATTAAAAGCCATCGTGCTGACGCCAAGAGCAGCGAACCAAATACCAACAACAGGCCAAGCAGCCAGAAAAAAGTGAAGGCTACGGCTATTGTTAAAGGATGCGTACTGGAAAATAAGTCGTCCGAAGTAGCCATGTGCTGCTACGATGTTGTAAGTTTCTTCCTCTTGTCCAAACTTGTAACCATAGTTCTGAGAAATATCTTCAGTGGTTTCACGAATAAGAGAAGAGGTGACAAGGCTACCGTGCATAGCACTAAACAAAGAGCCGCCGAAAA
>Ga0070749_10001373_pt1 | contig 16446 bp, 9 predicted proteins | sample VirMetDEL_Nov_18_FD_75180 | JGI IMG/M metagenome (GOLD analysis project Ga0070749, IMG submission 75180) | Aqueous microbial communities from the Delaware River and Bay under freshwater to marine salinity gradient to study organic matter... | ecosystem: Environmental > Aquatic > Marine > Coastal...
ACTCTTACGATAGTTGCAGCACCAGCTTCTTCTAAATACGATTGAGCGGTATACGGAAGGTATGAATCTTCGGTAAGACCACCAAATTTTTGTTGATACTCGTTAAAAGACTCAACTCTCGTTGGTACGAAAGCAGGCCCCTTTACGGTTTGTCCGATAAGAGCAGCTCCAATCTCACCAATACCAACAGGTAAGAATGAGAGGTCTTTTTCTCTTGTAAATACGCCAGGACTTACAATTCTTTCAGCCATTATTTTCTCCTAAAATATAATTTTCGGTTTTCCTTATTATAAATACACCAAAAAATGGGGAAACGACTACTTATTTGTTAGGAGTAAAGGTATTTGTTCTAATATCGTAAGTTCCCTCACCATATTTTTCTCTCAAAACCTTTCCTAACTCAACTTCCTCTGCTTTTACTTCTGAAAACGAATTAATGAGTGTTTGTTTTTCAGATTTTAAACTTTGGAATCTCGTTTCTAACTCGTGAATCTCTAATTCAATTTCCCCAAGTCGTGTATTGATAGTCAATACCTTTTGTTGTAACCCTGCAACCTTACCAACTTCTTCTTCGGTAAAATTTACTATTGTTTTTTCTTCCATAACATTATTTTATTTGTTTCACTATATAAATATGTAAATATTATTCATTACCACTATTAATTGGTAAGTCATTTCCACCCAATTTAGGACTCTCTCCCCAAGATACCTTACCAACCGAAATTTTACGTTTAGTATTGTTGGTCATTGCCGCATATTCTGGAACAATGTATGCTTTAGCAGTCAAATTGATGTTTGCTTTAGTAATTCTATCTTGTCCCATCTCTGAAATGGTTTCGAATGAGTAAGAATCACCTTTGATTACGAATTTGTATCTATCGCCAAAAGAACGACCTTGGAAAAACACGATTTGTTCGACAATCTTGTTTACTTGCTCCATATAATCACACCAAACGACTACCTCATACTCCAAATTTACATAATCGGGTCTTTCAACCGACATATACTCTTTTTTTGGTTGTTGATTGGTTAAAATGGAAAATTGGTCGTATCTATTAGTTCTTGTATACTTTCTTTCAAACATTTGGTGAGCATCTTCGTTTTGTGCTACCTTTAACTTGGACAATTCCGTGTTGATTGAAAGATTGTTTCGTTTGAATGAGATAACCGGTGTTAAAATCATACCATTGTCATCTCTCATGAACCCATCACGTTGTGCACTTGCCCATTTCTCTGGAGATGCGTACATTACTGGAACTGGATAGAATCTACCATCATCTTCAATGGTAGGTTTTACATCCTTCTCCAAAAATGTCTTAAATGCAGAATCAACATCGTAAATACCAACTGAAATGTTCTTTACATTGTCTTGGTCTCTACGAATCTGCCTTGCCTTATTCAATTTCACATCTTCACTTGTAGAAGATTGAGTTTGAGTAAGGTTTGGTTTCGATTTGTCTTCGTTTCTATACTTTTGAGCCATCTTACAATCCTAATGGTACTTCGTTATCATTTTGTCGTGAGTTACCTCTATATGTATCTACCAATTTGATAGATGTTTGTCTTGTAACATGAGTATCACATATAATAGATACGTTAAGACCTTGTGTTTCACCACCATCCCAAGTTTGTGGATTCTTACCAGCAAAATATTGGTATGAGTATTGTGCATCAATCAAATGATACTCACCATTCCATTGAATAATATCACCAACTTCAGGTTTTACATTTACATCTACCAATGTATCTCGTAAAAATCTAAACTGAACTTCACGAGAGTACGATTGACCAAAATCATCGGAGATTTGACTTGACTGATTTCTTTCAATAAGAGCTGGAATCTTAATCGGTTGATTGAATACCTTATCCTTACCTTCACCATATAGATTTGCTTTAGTTTCAGTCAAAGCAACTTGGTAGTAGTAGATTTCAGTATCAATAATGTCGTTGATAAGTTCTTTATTCACTTTATTGAATAGAGCCATATCTCTTTGTCCACCGAATAAAGCCATTTGGTTATCCTATATAAATTGGTCTTGGAACTCTATTAAGTGTTTCTTCCAAATACTCACTCTCTTCTTTTCTTGCTTCCATCAATGCTCTACGAGATGTTGATTCCAACATTTCGGTCAATTGAGTTAACAATGATTCTTTTTCAGCAGATGCTTCGTTACGAAGGTCTGACCCATCAAGAGTTACATCAGCACCAGGAATTGGAATTGAAGAAAATTTAGCTCTAACTGCGCCCAACATTTCTTTAGCAAGAGCCAAAGCGTATCTTGCAATCCATTGCTTTCCAGCTGAATTGATTTTTGTATATTCCAATCTATTAAATGGTGCATTTGACAAATCACTAACCACATTTGAATTTGCGATTGGTGAATTAGTTTCACTATCTAACGTGTAATCAAAATATACTTTAGCACCAGTATCACCATTTGCTGGGACTGGGAATAATCTGATACGTTGACCATCAACGTGGAAACCATATGATGATTTACGGATGTGGTCATTAAATTCGATTGCTTGTAATCTTAAAAGGTCATCAAACATTGGTTGCATCATAAATGATACTCCAGGTGAATATGCACCCCATCCAAATGTATTCATCATTTGTTGAGAACCCATACCAGTACCCACAAATGGGTCAAAATATCTAATGATTGCTGGTGGTTGGGTATGATACACTCTACGAAGGGTTACACCATTAGATACCGAACCACTCTCCAAGTTTACAACATTACCATCACCAAGGTCATAAATTTGTTGACCGGCTATCATTTCAAAAGAGCCGGTGTAAACAGTAACTTTACCACCACTCAACGCTTCAGTACCATAATCTTTGGCAATGTTTACCAAGTTTTGCATATTAGCATTCATATTGGTATTTGATAAATCCAAATCCAACGATGAACCTTGTAATGATAACAAGTTTTCTTTAGCTCGGTACTGATTTACTTGAGATGAGTATTCATTTACGGCTTCCTCAAAACAAGTAAAGAAATTGATGTCCTGTAATTCAACATCAACAATCGGATACCCCAATCTCTTAGCACACCACTCTGCAACTTTTGGAGCATCTGACCTGAATTGTGAATCAGAGTCAAAAAATCCAAAAGGAGTTGATGAACCACTTGTAAATGAACCTGAACCTGGCCAAATTGGAATGTTTACTGACATTTAAACTCCTAAATACTATTTCTCACTATATAAATAGTATTATGTTAAGGGTTTCACTTAACTATATAATTTAATACTTCCTCATTATCGTAATAACGAGTTCTATCCATCCAATTTTGCAATTTATGTGAATGTCCTTCGTTTAAATCCCAATTCCAGTCAAATCCACCAAGTTGTTTGATACGTTCGTGAATTTGTACATCATAATAGTCACGAATCAACCTTGCTTTACGATTAATATCAGTTGAGTTGTTGTCTACGGTAGAATTTCTATTATTATATTGTAAATACAACATTTTTTTGATGTGGGTAAACTTGGTTTCTAAAAATGTCTTTACAATTAGTTCAAAATCATCAGCAACTGAAATGTTTCTATTATGCCCTCTGATTTTAAAGTATACATCCCTACGCCATGCCCTTAAATGATTAGGCATTCCAATGTTGAACCTAATAGTTTTTGGATTTATCTCTTGATAGTGGTGTACGAGATATTGTTTATCATAATGAGTTTCCCAAGTGTGACCGGCGTATCCCCAATTAAATCTATTTTCAGGATTTGCATACCAATCATCACCAATATGTCCGTATGGTCTCATTTCACCATCATCATACAACTCACAACAATCCGAATATATAAATCCAGAGTCCGGATGTTTTTTAGAAGCACTTAAAATGTCCTCAAGAGCGGTTGGCATCAAATAATCATCATGGTCTAACTCAACCAACCACTCACCATTACACAACATAGCAGCTCTATGTTTAACCTCACCAACATTACCACCTGAATTTGGAGCTATTCTGTAAAGTTTTAACCTATAATCCGAATCTGCAATACTTTTTAGATACTCGTATGTTCTATAATCACCTTCAGGTGAATCATCAACAATAACCCACTCCCAATGTTGGTATGTTTGGTTCTTTAACGATTCATAAGTTCTAAAAATTCGTTCGTTTGTCTTATATGTTGGTGTAAATACTGAAATAATTGGAGTATTCTTGTTTGCATATACTTCCGTTTGTGATTTACATGCCCAAAATGTAGACTGACATAATATATCATTAGCAAAAATGTTGTTAGGTGGGATTTGATTATAGTGTCGGTGTTTAGATTCCAACATAAGGTGTTTTCCCAAATCAATATTTTTGAATTCATCACCAATTGTTACAATTATTCCAGGATTATGCTTGGAAATTAAATGATTTAGATTTTTGGTTGAGTCATAACAATGTAAAACTACATCTTCAAACAAACCTTCTTCAAAATATACATCCGATTCTAACGTGTGAGTGCCAGTTTCATGCCACCCAAATACCAAAGCGGTAGGTAAACTTACTTTTATCATAAATTATTATCTATATGGTTCTCCACCAACCCAAAGAACAAATGATTTTCGTGTTCCTTTGACTACTGGTGTTACTCTGTGTAAATAAAACGATGGAAATATTACTGCAGCACCTTGAACTCGTGGTGCTGTAAGTTGTTGTCCTAAATTAAATTGTAAATCACCACCCACATAATCATCAGGATGTGATAATTGTACAGTAACGGATATTTTTCTTTGATTTTGGACACCTGAACCACAATCCATGTGCCATTCATACCCACCTTCGTTGTTACCATAATATTCGGTGTATTGGATTTGCTCTCTCATGTGAGTTAAGTCAAATTTCCACATAACATTATTAGCACCAACAATCATATCACGGAGTTTAGTGTAAACCCAGTCCCATTCAGAATTTTGCGGACACCATTTAATTCGTGATTTACGATAATTTGATACTTTAGCACCTTCTTGACCAGTTGCAGCGTCTTCAAACTCTAAATTAGAAGTCATTTCTTCAATTCGTTCTAATTCTTCAACTGAAAATCCGTTATCAAACCAATAATAGTTTGTGTAATTAACATCCAATCGTGATGCATCTCTATCAAAAGAAAAATCTACATTCATAACTTAATTTTTGTGATAATAAATATGTAAATGAACTTTAATAAATTAGTACATAGACCCACTTGGGAATATTTCTAAAATATAAACAATGCCGGTATCGGTATCGGTATATGTAATATTTTTTATTGTTGTGGTAGCAGGTTTATAGTTAACTTGTAAGTATCCTGCTTCACCACTCCATTCATTTAAGATTTTAGCGCCAGGAGCACCTGCGGTTCCGGGAGAACCAGTATCACCGGCATTACCTTGAGCTCCTTGGAAACCTTGTAAACCATCGGCACCAAATGCACCTTGGTCACCAAGTGCACCTTCTTGACCACCCAACCCTTGAGCTCCATTATCTATGGTGTTTGCACCAAGTGCACCTTGAGCACCCTGAGCTCCCGTATCACCAGACGCGCCTAATGCAGAACTACTACCTTGTGCACCTTGTGCACCAATATCACCTTGAGCGCCTTGTGCACCTTGGGCACCAATATGGCCTGTATTATCATTTCCTTCAGTTTCAGGGTCTAAACCTTGTGCACCTTGAGCACCAATAAGACCTTGAGCTCCTTGTGCGCCCGTATCACCAAATCCACCATCTAAACCTTGAGCGCCAACATCACCATCGTGACCAACATGGCCTTGAGCGCCTTGTGCTCCATCAGAACCTTGAGCGCCTTGAGCTCCTTGGGCCAACGATTTTGCACCTTGAGCTCCTTGTGCTCCGATGGCACCAACTTGACCTTGAGCCCCAGCTCCTTCAGAGGCAGCACCTTGTGCACCTTGAGCTCCAACATCACCAGGAGTATAAACACCACCATCTGCGCCTTTAATTAATTGTCCTGCAGGTGGGCCATCAGCACCTTGGGCACCTTGTGCTCCTTGGTCTCCTTGTGCTCCCTGCGCACCAATATGACCAGTATCACCTTGAGCGCCAGTATCACCCGTATGGCCACCATCCCCCTGGTCACCTTGAGCGCCTTGTGCACCTGCATCTCCTTGTGCACCTTGAGCACCATCAGAACCTTGTGAACCTTGAGCTCCATTATCTATGGTGTTTGCACCAAGTGCACCTTGAGCTCCTTGAGCGCCAACATCACCTTGAGCACCTTGAGCGCCAATATGACCTTCATCACCCTGAGCACCAGTATCACCCGTATGGCCATCACCACCTTCTCTACCATCAGCACCTTGAGCACCTTGAGCACCAATATGACCTGTATTTTCATTACCCTCTACCGTTGGGTCTAAACCTTGTGCACCTTGAGCACCAACCGAACCTTGAGCACCTTGAGCTCCAATATGTCCCTCATCACCTTGAGCACCTTGTGCTCCTTGGGCGCCATCAGAACCTTGTGCTCCTTGAGCGCCGATATGTCCTTCACCACCTTGAGCGCCTTGTGCTCCTTCGTTACCTACATCACCTTGAGCGCCTTGTGCTCCAATGTGACCGATGTGGCCTGTATTTTCATTACCCTCTACCGTTGGGTCTAAACCTTGCGCACCTTGTGCGCCAGCTGAACCTTGTGCGCCTTGAGCACCAGTGTGCCCTTCATCACCTTGAGCACCTTGAGCACCTTGAGCACCTACATCACCTTGAGCACCTTGTGCTCCAATGTGACCACCATCACCCTGAGCTCCTTGTGCTCCTTGTGCTCCTTCATCACCATAAGCTCCAACATCACCAATATGACCCTGAGCACCAATATCACCTTGAGCGCCGAGGTTACCAACAGCGCCTGATTCTAAACTTTTAGCACCAGCTGCACCTTGTGCGCCTTGAGCACCAGTATCACCTTGGGCACCTTGAGAGCCAGTATGTCCTTCACTACCTTGAGCACCTTGAGCGCCATCATGACCACGGTCACCTTGAGCACCTTGAGCACCAATATGACCAACATCACCTTGAGCACCTTGTGCTCCTTGTGCACCTGACAATCCATTTTGACCTTGGGCGCCTTGTGCTCCAGCATTACCTACATCACCTTGAGCACCTTGAGCGCCTTGAGCGCCTTGAGCACCCACATCACCAGGATTACCATCATCACCTTGAGCGCCTGTATCTCCAGTATGTCCTGTGATACCATCCGCGCCTTGAGCACCTTGTGCACCAACATCGCCTTGAGCTCCTTGTGCTCCGGTTGACCCTTGGTCACCAAGTGCACCTTCGTTTCCAAGCTCACCGAGCAACAAACCTTTAGCACCTTGAGCACCTTGAGCACCTACTGAACCTTGGGCACCTACATCACCGGCAGCACCATCAAGACCTTGAGCACCTTGAGCACCATCATTACCTTGTGCACCTTGAGCTCCACGTTCACCTTGAGCTCCTTGAGCACCAATATGACCTGTATTATCATTTCCTTCAGTTTCAGGGTCTAAACCTTGTGCACCTTGTGCACCAACATCGCCTTGAGCACCTACATCACCAGCATGGCCTTCAAGACCTTGAGCTCCTTGTGCTCCTTGAGCACCAATATCGCCTTGAGCACCTTGAGCGCCAATATGACCTTCACCACCTTGAGCACCTTGTGCACCTGTACCACCTTGAGCACCTTGAGGGCCTACATCACCAGCATGGCCTGTATTATCATTTCCTTCAGTTTCAGGGTCTAAACCTTGTGCACCTTGAGCACCTACTGAACCTTGAGCACCTTGTGCTCCAATGTGACCACCAAGACCCTGAGCTCCTTGTGCTCCTTGAGCACCAATATCACCTTGAGCACCTACATCACCAGCATGGCCTTCAAGACCTTGAGCACCTTGTGCACCTGTACCACCTTGAGCACCTTGAGGGCCTACATCACCAATGTGGCCTGTATTATCATTTCCTTCAGTTTCAGGGTCTAAACCTTGTGCACCTTGAGCACCTTGGTCACCTTGGCCACCCGTATCACCAGCCGCACCATCACTACCCTGTGCACCTTGAGCTCCTTGATTACCTTGAGAGCCTTGTGCTCCAATGTGACCACCATCCCCTTGTGCTCCAGTATCACCAGCAGCACCACCAATACCATTAGCACCTTGGGCACCTTGAGCACCAATATCACCTTGGGCGCCTTGAGCACCAGCAGAACCTTGGTCACCAAGTGCGCCTTCGTTTCCAAGTGCACCTACTCCACCTTGGGCACCTTGTGCTCCTTGAGCACCAATCGCACCTTGAGCACCTTGAGGGCCTACATCACCAGCAGCACCACCACCACCTTGTGCTCCTTGAGCACCAATATGACCAGTAATACCTTCTCTACCATTAGCACCTTGAGCACCTTGAGCACCAGAAGCAGCACCTTGAGCTCCTTGAGCTCCAGTATCACCAGCAGCACCACCAATACCATTAGCACCTTGAGCCCCTTGCGCACCGGTGTCTCCTGTGTGACCAGTAGCTCCGGTTGGATTTGTTCCTTGAGCACCTTGTGCACCAGTATCACCAGAATGCCCTTTAGTACCAGCCGCACCTTGAGCACCTTGTGCTCCAGCATTACCCGTAGCTCCTTGAGAACCTTGAGCTCCAATATCACCAGTATGACCGGTTAAACTACTACCTAAATGACCCTCTCTACCATCAGCACCTTGTAAACCAGTATCACCGGCAGCACCACCAATACCATTAGCACCTTGAGCCCCTTGCGCACCGGTGTGACCAGTAAGGCCTTGAGCACCTTGTGCGCCAGTATCACCAGCAGCACCACCGCCACCTTGTGCTCCTTGAGCTCCTTGAGGATTCGCACCTTGGGCACCTTGAGCACCTTGGTCACCGGAATGCCCTTTAACACCCTGAGCACCCTGTAAACCAGTATTACCGGCATGACCACCAGCACCTGTTAAACCAGTATCACCAGCAGCACCACCACCACCTTGTGCTCCTTGAGCTCCTTGGGGATTCAATCCTTGGGCACCTTGTGCGCCAGTATCACCAGCATGACCAGCACCACCTTGAGCACCTTGTGCGCCAGTAGCACCTTGAGCACCTTGTGCGCCAGTATCACCAGCATTACCGGTTAGGCCTTGAGCACCTTGAGCTCCTTGAGGATTCGCACCTTGAGCACCTTGTGCACCAGTATCACCGGAATGCCCTTTAGTACCTGCTGCTCCAATGGCTCCACCAATACCATTAGCACCTTGAGCACCTTGAGCACCAGAAGCAGCACCTTGAGAACCTTGAGGGCCAGTATCGCCGGCATGACCTTGAAGACCTTGAGAACCTTGCGGGCCAGTATCACCAGCATGACCACCAGCACCGGCATTAGTTCCACCTTGTGCTCCTTGAGCACCAATATGACCACCAGCACCTTCTCTACCATTAGCACCTTGTGCTCCTTGTGCGCCAATATGACCACCAGCTCCTCCGGCTCCAATCTCTACTGCAGCTTTTGCACCCCCAGCACCATATTCACCATACTCCCCAAGTTCACCTTGAGCACCTTGAGCACCAGTTAATGATACAGCAGTTGCACCTTGAGAACCCTGCGGACCTGATGGGCCAGGTGATGTATCTGCGTCTCCAGCACAAGCAGCACAATCCGCAAATTCTTCATTTACATCAGCGTAACAATTCTCTGCATCCTCTCGGAATGGCCCACCTTCTATATACCAACAATCTCCGTCAGTCGAGACCTCATCACATGGCCCACCAGCATTACAATCAAAGTTGGTTAACGTAATAACATTACCTGTACCAGATGGGTCTTCATTACATATGTTTACATATGCGGGAGCATTATCACTACATCTTAATAAATACCAACTATTACCAGCGTTGTGTACAATATAAGAATTTACAAGATAAACATCAAGGTCTTCAATATTGATGGCTACATCGTTTTGATTTATAAGAGTGTATGCTGAAGTGATTAATTCTTCAACAATACCATCGTCTGTATATTTTACTAATGAGTCCGAATTTATTTCAACTTGATTAGCTTGAACAAATTCGTAAGTACCACTTGAATTTTTTATTAATATTTTTGCGTTGGTAGATACTGTAAGATTACCACCATTAAATTCAATAGAATCAGCACTTCCTGGCCAAGCATATTTTACTTGAGCAGGTTGTAATGTAGCCGATGAAATGTCAGTAGAAGACCAGCTTTTCCAATCTTGTTCACCTAATCCTAATCCAGGAAGAGATACACCGGCTACTACTGACCCTGTTATTAAGGTTTCAATCGCAACTGAAGAACTATCAGGTAACCTTACAAGTTGTCCGTTTAATACGCTCATATTCTATTCTCTTCTATTAGTAAGAACCACTTACATACATATGTAATACGAATTCATTTCCAAATCCATCAACGAAGGTCAATGCACCAAGGTTTGTATTGTATACCAATGGATTGTATCCACCACCAATTAGTGTTCCCAATGCGTCAGCTCCTTGTGCTCCTTGAGCACCTGTTGGTGAAGCGCCTTGAGCACCTTGAGCACCAGTAGGTGAAGCACCTTGAGCACCTTGTGCACCAATATCACCTTGAGCACCTTGTGCTCCCACATCACCTTGTGCACCTTGGGCACCTTGGGCGCCTTGTGCACCTTCTAAACCTTGAGCTCCCTGAGCTCCTTGAGGTGATGTACCTGGAGCACCCTCTGAACCTTGTGCACCTTGCGCTCCAATGGCACCATCAGCGCCTTGTGCACCTTGTGAACCTTGTGCACCTTGAGCTCCCACATCACCTTGAGCACCTTGAGCACCTTGAGCACCTTGAGGTGAAGCACCTTGTGCACCTTGAGCACCTGTTGGAGAAGCACCTTGAGCACCTTGAGCGCCGGTATCACCTTGAGCACCTTGAGCGCCGGTATCACCTTGAGCACCTTGAGCACCTTGTGCGCCATCAGTTCCTTGAGCACCTTGAGCGCCTTGTGCACCTTCAGGAGATGTACCAGCTGCACCAGGGTCACCTTGTGCACCTTGAGGGCCGATTGAGGTAGCACCTTGTGCACCCTGCGCACCTTGTGCACCTTGTGCACCAATATCACCAGCATCACCTTGAGCACCAGTTGGTGAGTCACCTTGTGCACCTTGTGCACCCGTTGGAGATGCACCTTGTGCACCTTGAGCACCTTGAGCGCCTTCAGGTGAAGCACCTTGAGCACCTTCTAAACCTTGAGCACCTTGAGCACCATCAGAACCTTGTGCACCCTGCGCACCTTGAGCTCCTTGTGCACCTGCTTCACCAGCATCACCTTGAGCGCCGGTTGGAGAAGCACCTTGAGCACCTTGAGCGCCCGTTGGTGAAGAACCTTGAGCACCTTGTGCACCTTGTGCACCTTGTGCACCGACCGGTGAAGCACCTTGAGCGCCTTGAGCACCTTGTGCACCCGTATCACCTTGTGCACCTTGTGCACCCGTTGGTGAGTCACCTTGTGCACCTTGAGCGCCAATAGCACCATCAGAACCTTGAGCACCTTGTGCACCGACCGGTGAAGAACCTTGGGCACCTTGAGCGCCATCATTACCTTGAGCACCTTGTGCTCCTTGAGCACCTGTTGGTGAAGCACCTTGAGCACCTTGAGCACCCTGCGCACCTTGTGCGCCCGTGTCACCTTGTGCGCCTTGTGCACCGACCGGTGAAGAACCTTGAGCACCTTGAGCGCCAGTAGCACCATCAGAACCTTGAGCACCTTGAGCGCCTATTGGAGAAGCACCTTGAGCACCTTGAGCGCCAGTAGCACCATCAGAACCTTGAGCACCTTGTGAACCTTGAGGTGAAGAACCTTGGGCACCTTGAGCGCCTGTATCGCCTTGAGCACCTTGAGCACCTTGTGCTCCTTGAGCACCCTGTGCTCCTTGTGCACCTGCTTCACCCGCGTCACCTTGTGCGCCAGTTGGAGAAGCACCTTGAGCACCTTGAGCACCCGTTGGTGAAGAACCTTGAGAACCCTGTGCACCGGTTGGTGAATCACCTTGAGCACCTTGTGCACCAATTGCACCAGTATCACCTTGAGCACCTTGAGCGCCTTGAGCACCCGTATCACCTTGTGCACCTTGAGCACCTTGAGCGCCTGTACTACCTTGAGCACCTTGAGCGCCTGTTGGGGAAGCACCTTGTGCACCTTGTGCGCCTGTTGGAGAAGAACCTTGAGCACCTTGAGCACCTTGTGCGCCTGTCGGTGAAGCGCCTTGTGCACCTGTATCACCTTGTGCTCCTTGAGGGCCTACATCTCCTTGAGCACCCTGCGCTCCTTGTGCTCCTTGTGCACCTTGTGCACCAGTATCACCTTGAGCACCTTGAGCGCCTATTGGAGAAGCACCTTGAGCACCTTGAGCGCCTGTTGGAGAAGCACCCTGTGCTCCCGTTTCACCTTGTGCACCTTGAGCGCCTGTTGGTGAAGCACCTTGAGCACCTTGAGCACCTTGTGCTCCCACATCACCCTGTGCACCTTGAGCACCTTGAGGTGAAGCGCCTTGAGCACCTTGAGCGCCAGTAGCACCATCAGAACCTTGAGCACCTTGAGCACCTTGAGGTGAAGAACCTTGGGCACCTTGAGCGCCTATACTACCTTGTGCACCTTGTGAACCTTGTGAACCTTGAGGTGAAGCACCTTGAGCACCTTGAGCACCTTGAGCACCTTGTACACCTTGAGCACCTTGTGCACCTGTTGGTGAAGCACCTTGAGCACCTTGAGCGCCAGTAGCACCATCAGAACCTTGAGCACCTTGAGCGCCTGTTGGTGAAGCGCCTTGAGCACCTTGTGCGCCTGTACTACCTTGTGCACCTTGTGCACCTTGAGCACCTTGAGGTGAAGCACCTTGAGCACCTTGAGCACCCTGTGCTCCCACATCACCCTGTGCACCTTGAGCACCTTGAGGTGAAGCACCTTGAGCACCTTGTGCACCTGTATCTCCTTGTGCGCCTTGAGCACCTTGAGGTGAAGCGCCTTGAGCGCCTTGAGCACCTGTTGGTGAAGCACCTTGTGCACCTTGAGCACCTTGTGCGCCTGTCGGTGAAGCACCTTGAGCGCCTACATCTCCTTGTGCACCTTGAGGGCCTACATCTCCTTGAGCACCTTGAGCACCTTGAGCACCTTGCGCACCTTGAGCACCAGTATCACCTTGTGCACCTTGAGCGCCTTGAGCACCTGTTGGTGAAGCACCTTGAGCACCTTGTGCGCCTGTTGGTGAAGAACCTTGAGCACCTTGAGCACCTTGAGCACCTTGGGCACCCGTTGGTGAGTCACCTTGTGCACCTTGAGGGCCGGTTGGAGATGCACCCTGTGCACCTTGAGCACCTTGCGCTCCTTGTGAACCTTGAGGTGAAGCCCCTTGAGCACCTTGTGCACCTTGAGGGCCTATTGCACCTTGAGCACCAGTAGGTGAAGTACCTTGTGCACCTTGAGCACCTTGAGCACCCGTATCACCTTGAGCGCCTTGTGCACCTTGAGCACCTTGAGCACCTTGAGGTGAAGCACCTTGAGCACCTTGAGCGCCATCATTACCCTGAGCACCTTGAGCACCTTGAGCACCCGTTGGTGAAGCACCTTGAGCACCTTGTGCACCTTGAGCGCCTGTTGGGGAAGCACCTTGAGCACCTTGTGCACCTGTACTACCCGTTGGTGAGGCACCTTGTGCACCTTGAGCGCCTGTATCTCCTTGAGCACCTTGAGGGCCTACTGCACCTTGAGCACCTTGAGGTGAAGTACCTTGTGCACCTTGTGCACCTTGTGAACCTTGAGGTGAAGCACCTTGAGCACCTTGAGCACCAGTAGGTGAAGCACCTTGTGCACCTTGAGCACCAGTATCACCTTGAGCACCTTGAGGGCCTTGGGCACCTTGAGCACCTTGAGGTGAAGCACCTTGAGCACCTTGTGCACCTGTATTACCTTGTGCACCTTGTGCACCTTGTGAACCTTGAGGTGAAGCACCTTGAGCACCTTGAGCACCTGCACTACCTTGAGCACCTTGAGGGCCTATTGCACCTTGAGCACCAGTAGGTGAAGTACCTTGTGCGCCTTGTGCACCTTGTGCACCTTGTGCACCTTGAGCACCTTGAGCACCCGTTGGTGAGTCACCTTGTGCACCTTGAGGGCCGGTTGGAGATGCACCTTGTGCACCTTGAGCACCAGTAGAGCCTTGGGGTGAAGCACCCTGTGCGCCTTGTGCACCTTGAGGACCCTGTGCACCTGTTGGTGAAGAACCTTGAGCACCTTGAGCACCTTGTGCACCTTGTGCGCCCGTTGGCGAAGCACCTTGAGCACCTTGAGCACCCTGTGAGCCATTCGTTCCTTGTGCACCTTGTGCACCTTGAGGCCCCGTATTACCTGCTCCTTGAGCACCTTGAGGGCCGGTTGTTGCAGCACCTTGAGCACCTTGAGGGCCGGTAGGGCCGGTAGGGCCGGTGTTGTGTAGTAATACGTTTCCTACATAAAAATTATGGTCTGGCTCAACCTCTATACTAATATATTCAAATGACTCTTCTACATAGTTAATTGAAAGAATATGTAGGTCATTATGTAATTCGGTTTTATTGTTGTATGCGTTAATAGGATTAACCCAAGCGCCCATTAAGGTAAGAATGTTAGCATCATGGGTTGTTTTTAGTGTTGAGCCATCTGATAATTTGATTAACAAATAACCATCAGCAAAACCATTAGCTACATTAACAACTTGGTTATTCCTAATTGAGTTGGAACTTAAATCATAACCTTTTACTACATCACCAACTTTAATATCACTAATTTTAGTGAGAACTCCGTTGATTTCAAGTAAGGTATCTTTATGTAAACCGTGTATCATTTCCATATCCTACCTTATGTTAAAGTGAAAAACACATTTATTGTATACAATGCTGATGTGTTGCTTGACCTATCAACATATAGTTGTATTTTATCTTCTGCTACAAAATTATAACTCGCTCCGAATGTAAAGGTATCTACATTACCTTTAGCACCTATGTTATTGGCTACCGAAGAACCCATTGTAGAAGCATTTTTATATGGTTGAATTGTAAAGTTATCAGTAGTACCATTAGCCCCACCAACAATTACAACAACTTTTTCAATATATCCAGCGTTTGGTGCCATCCAAAATGTATATGGTGAGTCATCATTAACTTGGACATCGGTGACTGCTGTTAAAGATGCATAACCTGCGGTTAGTGCTTTAAAATCAGCAACATTATTAACTCCAAGTTTTGGTTTGATACTACCCGTAGCAACATAATCAGTTCCAGCAACAGCAGGAACTACAAATCCACTTCCATTTGTCTTTAAAATGGTATTTGCAGCCAATCCAACATTTGAATTGGTTAAAATAAGGTCTCCACTTAATGTATGGTTTGGACTACCACCATTATAGTTGTATTTGTAGATATCATTTGTTCCTAATGTAGAGGAACGTGAAATTTTAAACTTATCGGAATCAGAATCATCAATACCAACCGAATACTGGTTTGCGCTACCTAGAGAAGTGAATGTTAATTTAGGGTCGGCTGTATTCAAAATGGATATTCCACCATCTACGTTAATAGACCCTGTAAAATCATGTGTATCATCCGAAGAATCACCAAATTTTGTAGAACCTGATGAAAATATGATGGATGAAGACACGAATTCCGTATTGAACTCTTGTGCCGTGATTGTACCTTGAACTACAATGTTCTCGGATACGTTTAATGAACCCGTAATAGCTAAATCTCCAGTAGTAGAAATACCACCGGAGTTTACTATGAGTCCATTTTTAACTACAAATTCGTTTGCCATTCTAATTCCTCTTGTTTTTCACTTTCCAAACTTCGGATTTTTATATTATTATATTGAAACCATTCTTCTTACTTCCATTGTACCCTCAACTCCGCCGGTTGTAGTCATAGATAATGTCATTGTTCCCGAACTATACCCAACGGAGAATGTATGTGCACTTGTGTCGCCAAGGTCTGCTGTTGATGTTTCAGAGAATACTACTGAACTACCATAATTTGTATTAATAGTAATTGTACCAGCACGATAGTTTATACCATCACCAAGGTGGTAATTTATGAAAAATGCATAACCCGTATCGACATGGATTGCATGTGTTCCGGAAGTAAGGCCATTAAAACCAACAGCTTTTGTTTCGGTATACCAACTGACAGGGCCCACATTTGATTCCAATGCAATGGACGCTGTAAAGTTTGTGCCAACCGTTGGTGCACCAACATATATAGCTTGTGTAGTTAAGGTTTTTGACTTTATACCTTCCGAATTTACATCATCCCAGGCACCATACACTTGTCCGTGTGGATTGTAACCTGAATAGTAAGTTACATCCGCATCACCTTTTAAGCTATCTGCATCTGAAAATATTGCAATTCTATTACTAGCACCACCCGAAGATACATCTACATATCCAGACCCTTGA
>Ga0070749_10001376_pt1 | contig 16432 bp, 46 predicted proteins | sample VirMetDEL_Nov_18_FD_75180 | JGI IMG/M metagenome (GOLD analysis project Ga0070749, IMG submission 75180) | Aqueous microbial communities from the Delaware River and Bay under freshwater to marine salinity gradient to study organic matter... | ecosystem: Environmental > Aquatic > Marine >...
ACTTCTAAAGAAGATACAATAGTCTACATGGAAGCAACGATGAAGGAAATAGTCAGAGCGATCTTAGAGGACGCGATCGCTGACGTGAATCTCACAGACGACGACGAGTCTCTCGAGCCTCTGGTCGACAACACGATCGACGTCCTCAGGGAAACCCTCGACCACATCCGAGCGCAGAGTTTCTAAAGTTGTTATAATGGTACATGCCAGCCACGGTGGCTGGTGAACGACGAAAGGACAAGAATGATCAAGTGGTGTCTACTCAAGGAGTCCGACGGCACGCGCGGCGTGGCCGGCAAGCGTAAGATCTACGAGATCACGATCACCGACGATCACGAAGTGATCTTCGAGTGGGGGCGCGCGGAGAAGAAGGAGCGGCAGGGCACGAAGGTGCAGCGGTTCTACTCGGACCAGGCGGCCCGCCGAGCGGCCTCAGAGCAGCTCTTCGCCAAGCAGGCCAAGGGATACGTCCTGGCCTACACGGCCTGAGCCGCCGGCAAGCCGGCTGGGGCGCGAGCCTCGGCCGGCAAGCCGCTGGCCGTTACATTTCTAAAGATGTTACAATGATCTTGTCAGCCACGGTGGCTGGCAGCCGAAAGGGGCGTGGAATGGACGAGCAGCAGCGAGCGGAAGCGTTGGCGAAGGCCGAGTCGATCGTGTCGAAGTATGGCGATGCGGTGTATTCGGATTGGGGGCCGGCGGTGTATGACGTGTGGCAGGGTATCGTGGCGTCGTACGGGCATGTCGGCGCGTTATGGCGGGCGGCGGAATATGCGGCGGCGTACGGGCCGGAGGAGCGGCGCGAGGAGTACAGGCAGCTGATGGTGTCGGCGAAGGCGATGGATCGGTGATCGGAGGGGCCGGCCGGTCGGCGCGCAGGCGCTGGCCGGCAGGTTTCCAAAGAAGTTATAATAGATCTTACCAACAGGAAAGGAAAACATGAGCAGCCACCACGATAACTGTTCGACCTGCGAGCGATTGCACGCGATCAACCCAAAGAGCTACCCAAAGATGCGGGAGCTGAGCGAGGAAGAGAAGGCCGCCAACCGGCGCTGGGTCGTGGAGCAGCGAGCGAAGCGGTCCGGCAAGTAGCCGGATCGCCGATCCGGACTGCCGGCGAATTTCTAAAGAAGTTATAATGATCTTATACCCACGGAGAAAGGAAACCCGATGAGTTCATACGACAACTGGAAGTGCACCGACCCCGCCCTCGAAGGCGAATGGGACTGGGCGGTCTCTTGCGAGGAGTACGAGGATTCCGAAGAGTATCGCACGGACCTCGCGCAGTGGCTCAAGGAGATGGCAGAAGAGGACCCCGGTGTGGCGTACACCGAAGACGACTACCGAAACTCGAGCACATACGAGAACGCCGTTGAGTACCGAATGAGTGTCGTATGAAAACAGCGGACTTCCACATCATGGTCGTCCCGCCGATGGAGAACCCGCCGAAGGACGCTCTCGAAGCGGAGCTCGCGTGGGCAACGTACATCAGGTGCACGGAGCACAACGTCGACGTCGAGATTCTTTCGGACGACTTCAGTGATGCTCTCGATGGGATCTTAGACTGGGGTGAAGGTCGCGGTATCGACTTCAAAGAAGCGATTGCCAATCTTCTTGGGAGCACAAGGCCAGCGACTTCTTCACGGAGTACCAATGTCCGAGTCGAACTCGGCCGGATCTAAAGAAGATACAATAGTCTGCACAAGGAAGAAACGACGCAGAGAGGACAACGCATGTCGAATGAGATCTCATCAACACTCGAGGACTACGCGCACTGGAACGAGGACGCGGCCTACATCAAAGCCCAGGAGGATCGCTGGGCCGACTACTACGACGAGCCGTACGACGATGACTACGAGCCCTACGATTGATCTGGCTTCTAAAGAAGTTACAATGACTACCGTGATGAAGATTCAAGTGACCAATCCGAAGACTGGGAAAACCTACACCTACGGTGCGGCAAAGCGCCGACAGGCCGAGGAACTCGCCAAGAAACTCGGCGTGAAGCCAATGTACATCGAGTCACCGTGGAATCACGCGAAACTATGCGTCTGCGGTCGACCCGAGGACACGCACGAAGCGTACGACTGCCAGCGCGACTACGAAAGAGCGCCCTGGTGATCGGCGACACTGATCTGACGCGGTGCTTCGCGTGCGAAACCGAGTTTGAGTCGGAGTTTGACGATGTCTCAGGCTACTCAATAACCCCGTGCCCCAACTGTGATCTGATCGCGGCTGAAGACGACTCCCCAGATGAATAGGAGCAAGCAATGACAGTACAAAGTGACAATGTTCTCGTGCAGACACCGAGGTGCCGTATGTGCGGGCAATCTTCGTTCGTTGCGGTTCGCGCGTGCGATCTTGAGCGCTACAACGCTGGGGCGTTGGTTCAAGAGGCGTTTCCGGAGATGCCGGCGGAGAAGCGCGAACTTCTCATCAGCGGCGTGCACGCAGAGTGCTGGGAACAAATGTGGTCTGAGAACTAAAGAAGATACAATAAACAACATGAGCAACCGAGTACTTTACACAGAGACGCGATGCGAGATCTGCGGAGAGCGCTTCCGCGACACCGACGAACTTGCTGAGATGTACGACCCTGACTCAGACGCGGCCTCGGTCATCTGCCACGCGCAGTGCGGCCTGAACCGCAACTACGAGGTGGCATGATGACAACTCGACGCTGCGCCGAATGCGGCCGCGTGTTCGACATGGACGACCCAGACGATGCTGCGGAATGGCAGTATGGTCACGACTGTGAAGCAAACTAAAGAAGATATAATGGTACGCATGAAGGACATGATCATCTACACAGACACAGGGCGACGCTGGTGCGTCGTCGATGGCGCACTCTACCAGCACGGCGTGTACGGAATCATCGGCCGTCTTGCGAAGATCGACTCCTACGTCGAGATGGAGGATGGCAGCGTGATTCTGCGCGGCGAGCACTATGACGTCTCGGGTGCGGACTACGAGGTCGCTCTTGGTGTCGTCACTGGCGCGATCACTGGCAGGGTGTCGGTGTCATGAGCGCGTTGACAGCTCTGTACATGCTCGTGGTCTTCGGACCAATCGCGGTTCTCGACGCGTACATTGTAATCTCGATCAACAGGAGATAACTTCTAAAGAAGTTATAATAGTCAACATGAACAAGTCAACGACCAAACGCTACCACGTGATCCACGAGTTCGCCAATGGCTACGGAGCAAGTGTTGTCTCCAATGAGTTGTCATACGGTGGCAAGCAGGGGCTCTACGAACTCGCGGTTCTCAAGAACGACGAGATCTGCTACGACACGCCAATCGCTGACGACGTCATTGGCTACCTCACGATGGACGACGTCGAGGAGCTGCTCACGGAAATCGAGAGCCTTCCGGAAGACTAGGAGACGCAATGTACAAAAAGCTTGTGCTGCGGTCAGCAGCCAACGACCACGAGATCGTCATTCATTCGATCTTCGGCAGAGCAGTGGCCATCTCGTTGATTGAACATGACGAGTACGGAACGCAGGTGACGCGGCTTCATGGGTTTCGCCGTCGCGCAGTCTTCATGAAGATGCTCAGCGAGCTCATCGAAGAGGCGAACACACGGGGTGAAGACGAATCACTGCCGTTGCCGCCGGCGCAGCCATGGCCGTGGGCACCGCCCAAAGCAGAGCAACTCGGGTATTCGTACCTTGGTGATACAAACGACAACTAAAGAAGATATAATCTTCTGTAACGACAACAACAGGAGACTGAAATGACAAAGGACCTGACGTTCATGGTCGCGACCACGATGGAAGCGTACTGTGAGAAAGTCATGGAGTTTGGCGTAGAAACCGTTGCGGAACGCGCTGGGCTCAAGGAAAGAATCGTACGGAAGTTCGTCAACGACACCTACTCGTCGAAGAACTCCGACGTCCGAAAGATACAAGAAGCGGTGAAGTCAATTGCCGTAGAAAGAAGCGAGGCAGAGAAAGATGACAACAACAATGAATGAGTACGTAGACACTGAGACTCGGATTCTCAATGAGTTCCAAAAGCTGCGGAGCATCCCAGCAGTGATTGAGCGGCTGAACGACATCAGCCCGTCATTGATCAAAGACACGCTTGATAGCCAGAAGCATCTGTCGCTACCGCGATTCCCGAAGCGTTCAGGCTTCACCAAGGAGGCAATGGTCGAGGCTCTCAAGGAGGCTGCGGCTACCGGAGCTACGTCTGTAGATCGATACGGCGAGTTCCGAGACACTCGTCCCGAGCTGCCGTCAGCACAGACTGTGATTCTGCGCTTCGGCTCATGGTCGGAGGCTCAGCGTGCCGCGGGGATCGCGCCGCGCAAGCGTGTGTCCGCGGCGTCATTGAAGTCGTACAGCGACGAAATGATCAATGCTGCGATTCGCTCGTTCGTGTATCACGCAAGCTCGATGAAGATCAAGCCGACGCAGAAAGCGTACGACTCGTGGTCACGCGCACAGCGAGAGATTGGGAACGACACTCCGTTGCTCCCTACGGTTCGTGCGCGCACAAACGACGACACGTGGGCAGACATCGTCCGCCGCGCGCATCTTTCAATGTGAAAACACGCAGCGTCGAAGAGAAGATCGTCGAGATTCGCAAGAATCCGCAGCGCGCAAGCGGTAGAACGCGGAAGACGCTCAACAAGGTTGGCCCGCTGTTCGTTCTCGAGAAAGAAGAACGCACGTCAAGCGGATTCGTCGCGCGCGTACATGTGCGAAACCTCACGACGAACTGGCACGGCTGGTTCAGCACGTTTGAAATAGTCTATGAAGACTACACCGGACCACTAACTGAGAAAGACTTCAAGTGAAAAATAGTTCATACGGATTCGTGCGTCTCGACGCGAGCATGGCTGACGATCTTTCGGTCGTGAACGCTGCTCGGGTCTCTTTTGCGACGTCATCAAGTGAGTTGACCGATGCCGACCTCGGTTTGATCAAATTTTTGATGCGGGAGCGTCATGGCACGCCGTTTGAGCACAATTCGTTCCGCTTTCACATCAAGTGCCCGCTGTTTGTCGCACGCGAATGGTTTCGACACCGCATCGGATCGTTCAACGAGTATTCTGCGCGCTACAGCAAGTTTGATGGTGAGTTCTACATCCCTGAACGCGATGCGGTTCGGTCGCAGGTTGGGAAGCCAGGTGCGTACACGTTCGAGACGATCGAAGACGAAGAAACTGCTCAGTTGCTGATCGACAAGATCGCAGAGACGAATTTGCTGATGTACGGTCGCTATGAATCACTTTTGAAGCAGGGCGTCGCGAAGGAGCTCGCTCGAGCAGTGCTTCCGGTGACGATGTACACTCAATTCTACTGGACAGTCAACGCGCGTTCGTTGATGAACTTCTTGTCGTTGCGGACAGATCAAAACGCTCTTCTTGAGATCAGAGAGTACGCAAGCGATGTCGAGAGCTACTTCGCTGCAGAGATGCCACACACGTACGCGGCCTGGATTGAGAATGGCAAGGTTACTCCGTAACTAAAGAAGTTACAATAGAACGTATGACGGAGTACCCAACGAGTCTTCTCCCGAGAAGCCACAGATACGCGGACATTCAACACTACTATGTTTCGCAACGCGGCGCAGCGTGGCCGAACGATGCATGGGTCATCTTAGACTTGGTGGCGCGCGCGAGAGACGCTGAAAGAGTGCGCCTCGACATGATCAGTGAAATGTACAGATTCGCTATTTCGATCGTAGAAGACTCCGACGTGATCACTGACAGGGATCATTTGATCGACATTCTCGAGATGCAGGCGAAGTACCGCCCGCACGAGGAGTGGCGAGTTGAGTACGAGCCAAATAGAATTGACCGCGAACACAAGGCAGAGTTCTGGGAATCTATTCTTGACGAAGGTCCGGAGCGGCAGATCTTCATCTCGTCTGTTGTCCACGGTGATCGCTACGCCGTCTGCCCCGACTGCGGGCTAGAGCACATCATAGGTTTCATCAACCCGCTGACCGGCGCGGCACGATGGCAAGAACTTGTCAACAGTGACCGTGACAGTGACTGGCCTCAGTGCGCGGTAGAAGGCACGATCAACTGGCGCCGAGACATACGCGGGTACTGTTGGAACTGCGCCATTGACAATATAGATCACGACGCGGCTGTGTAGTTGTGATAGCGTTATCACGAACCCTGAGGAGGTGGGACGTGATGCGGAGATGCAACAACTGTGATGTGCAGTACGATGACAGCAAAGAAGATCACGTCGTCCTCGAGAAACCTCGAGCGGTTTCGTGCATCAGGGTAGACAAGAAAGTAGATAGCGCGGCTAGAACGTATGAAAACTCTTGGAGACGTTGAAGACACAGTTCTCGAGATCATTGAATCAATTGATCATGCACTCGAGTCAATTGGCAACAGAGACACAATGCCGACTGTTGTAGTCCTCAACAATCTTCTTGACGCCCGCGTGGTCGCGCAGCGGTTGCTTGATGTAGATCTAAAGAATGTAGTATCTACATCAGAAGGAGAGACAGATGACGAAACAGCGGTCGAATTGCGAGTGCGGCGGCCTGAACTGTAGAATTGGCGCTGATGATGGATGAAGTAAGACTTGACATGGTGCACTTCACTCTTGGGAGTGACGCCGTGTTTTCGATCTCGAGCTACGACAACGAGATCAGTGAGGTGGCGATCATCACTGACGATGGTTTCGTTTCTCCGCAACACTGGGCTGACATGCCCGCGGACAGCGACGCAACATCGATACAAATTGCTGATGCCGAAGACTTGAAAAATGCAGTAGAGCTAGCGTTGATCTGGCTTTCAGAACAATGACGTGATATGGTTAGGTCTCTACGGAGGCCGATCATCTGAGAAACGAGGTACATGATGCGGTTTGATATTGAGTTCTACGACACCTTCGTCGGAGTGACGTGGGGTATCGTTATTTTTCTGCTCGGTGGCATGATCATCGCGCGGAAAAGCGGCAAGCGATAGACGTTTGCCAATACCAATAAAGGTTATTTAGTCTGTAGTGCGTAATTTCACCTGAGTGCACGGGGCAGGCGCACTATAGATTGGTGTTGATGGTGAATTCAATCGTTGATACTGCTGCATCCGGCCGCTGTGCATCCAGCGGTCGTTTGTAGTCTAAGGAGCTACTATGATCGTGCTGTACGGCCTCGACCCGATCGAGGCAGAGTGTCAGAGCGCCGAGTTTACAGTCTGGGCTTGGCACGCGATATGGACGTACCTTGAGGAGATTCACCCGGACTTCGCTTGCGTTGTTCCAGTCAGCGAGGATGGACATGTTCTTGGCAGTGACGAGTGCGAGATTCTTGCGATGCGGCTTGACAGAGATCTTCACAACGGAACTGTAGATCGCTACACTGAAGAACGCACTTTGATTCTTTCGGCTATGCCTGACGTCGAGTGCCACATCTGCTACGGAACAGGAGTTCGATCGGATGCTGTCGGAGAAGACCTGGGGATGATAGAGCGCCCGCTGCACCCCGAGGTCGCTGTTCGCGTGATGCGGTCGTCTGGCTGGTGCAATCTTTGTCGTGGCCACGGAAAGCTTTTCGACTTCGAGAAGTCGCACGAACTTACGCGTGGAAACATCGACGAGTTCGCCGGGTTCCTTGAATGCTCCGGTGGAATGTATCTGTCAACTCCATTCTAAAGACGTTATAATAGTCTGCATGACCACATGCACCGGACATCATTTTCAACGACGTCTCGACGATATTCACGAGGGCGCTTGGCTTCTTCTTTGTAGCGGTTGCGATGAGGTCACTCTCGTTATCGGTTCTCGAGCTACGGACGAGGTTTATCATTCAGCTATCGATGCCGAGGCCGCGCTTCTAGTTATCGCTGGAGCGTGATCGGAAACTAAAGAAAATAAGATCTTCCATAACAACGACGCAGGGAGGGAAAGTGCAGAAGGTCACCGACGAAAGAAACGAATCGTACTACGTCGTGCGGGCATTCGTCCGCATGGTGTTCTGGAGCACCGTGATCGGTGTGCCGGCGTTCCTCGCGTTTCATCTTGGCGCACCAGACACGGAGTATTGCGACGTTACGGTTCATCGCAACTTCACCTGGACGCCGAACAACGGAAGCCTCCCCAGCCTCAACGCCTGTGAGCACCCAAGCATGATTGTGCTTCAGCATGACGGCACCTGGGTGTGGGGAAGCTAGCTTCTAAAGAAGTTACAATAAAACACATCAACGACATACACAACGAAGGAGCCACCACATGGACACGGTAGTGCTAAAGCACGCAATTGAATCCGGAAAATACGACGACGATCTCGACGCGCTGCACGCGCTCATCGGAGATCGCCTCACAACCGTGCGGAGGTCTCGCACTCTCGCCGACTACAAGATTGGCGATCGCGTGAAACTCAACGACTATTGCGGCACTCAATACATTCGCGGCATGACAGCCACGGTTGTCGGTCTCGCACGCACGAAGATGACGATCAAACTTGACCATCCGATTGGCCGCTTCTCGCACGTGACACCGGACGGTCGGGTTGAGGGTTCGGAGGTCAAGGTCCCTCCGTCCATCGTGGACCTAGTAAGATGACCATGTGACAACAATCCTCGGCGTCCAAGGAGATGGGTGGTCTGCCATCGGAGCAGATTCACTCGTCTCGGACGACGATGGACGGCGGTACCCACTCGGTCCGTCAACCTCGAAGATAGTGCAACGCGGGCAGTACTACATCGCCGCGGCAGGCGAGGTTCGTGCGCTGAACATTCTAGCGTACGTATTCAATCCTCCGCAGCCAGGCGCGCGCTCAGGTAACAAACTCGATCGGTTCATGATCTCAAAGTTTGTTCCGGAGATGAAGAATGCCTTTGAGGACCAAGGATACGCGCCAAGTGACGCAAAGGTGTCCGCGGAGCAAGGATCTTCCGTGATGGTGTCAGTGAATGGCACGCTGTATCACTTTGGATATGACTATTCATGGATACGCAACACTGCCGGCGTGTACTACGCGGGTAGCGGTGGAGATGTGGCCATTGGCGCCCTAACCGCAATACATCCCGAACCGTTTGAGAAGACAGAGCAACAGGACGCGGTAGAGATCATCAAATTCGCGATCGAAATTGCGTCAGTATACGACGTTGGCACAGAATCGCCGTCTACGGTTATAGTAGACAACACATAGCGACAGAAAAGGAGAGACGAATGACAACACCGGTTTGGATGATCGGCGCACCATGCGCAGGCAACGCGGACCTGTTCTTTGACGAAACATCACGCACGAAGGTGCGAAAAGCGCGAGTGATATGCAAGTCATGCAAGGCGAACACTCGTTGTCTCGAGTACGCGATGAAGAACAACGATGTCGGCGTTTGGGCCGGCACAACAGCCAATCAGCGAGCAAAAATGCGCCGAACGATGCGGAAAAAGTCTCAAGAACCACAACTGAACAACAACAGTATGTAATATGGTGTTCGTCTATGCCGGCGAAGAAAGCACAGAAAGCTGAAAAACAAAGCAAGAAGGTGACCATCGACGAGTCGCCGAATCGGATCAGCATGTTCTACCGGCACCCAACGAAAAGAGAGAATGTAGTGGACAAAGGACAAAAGACATGGTCATGCTCAATCTGCGGTAGCAAGGTGACAACATACACTGCGCTGACTGCAATTCCGCAGTGTAGCGGAGGCGAGCGTCGTCATCGTCCAAAGCAGATGGAAAACAAGTGAAGCGTTCTGACACGGTAATCGCGCTGCTGACACTAGTGTCACTGGCGTTCAGTGTCACGGCAGTAGCAGTCGCGCGCACTGTGTCATCGCGTCAGAAAAACAAGATCTGGGCAGACGAACGCAAACGCGAGCAGCAGACAGCGCTGCTGGGTGTAGTCGCGCCGGACAGAAGCTAAAGAAGGTATAGTTCACTCTTACAGAGGACACCAAATGATCAATGACAACGAGACACGACCCGGCAACGAGAAGACGCGGGATCTAGAGTGGCAGGTAGAACATCTACGCCGCCGCTACGACGAACTCGCGGCAGAAAACAAGCGGTTGCGTCTTGAGATTCGACGACTCAACGAAAAGATCCTAGGATCGGAACAATGAGCGTTGAATCACTGCTAGCCGAGTCACGTGCGCTCGTTGAGCGTTCGCGGCTAGCAATTGCAGAAATGCAAACCAACACTCCCCACATAGACAGAAAGAGGAAAAAGATGAACAACACGGAAGGTGCAACGCAGGCCACTGCGTCCGAGTCGACAATTGTTGACGCGGTATCACGGTTCCGCGAGGAAACAAGCTTCATGACCGATGCAGCCTCCGAGAAAAAGATCGAGGGCGAACTCACCGCTGACGCGGCAGGCCGCATGTACTCGAGCGGGATGAGCGTCGATGCTGTTGCAAAGTCTAACGGAATTTCGTACCCAAAGGCACGACGCTTGATCCGTGAATCCGGTGTCGAGCTTCGTGACCCGTCAGCGCGCCTCAAAGGGCGTACACGCAAGAGCAAGTGATGCGGAACAGACTGCGCGAGCTACTTAGCGGTCTGATCTGGACGTCGTTGGTCGCGGCGACCGCTGGTGCATTGTCAGTGGTCGTCGCGATCTACGCGGACGAATCAGACGTAGCGATCGCACTCGGCCTGTACGGAGTGATCTTCGCACTACTTTCGCCCTCGGAATAGATGATAAGGTAAGTGAACATGGAATACGACATCTATCAAATCGTGTCAATCAACGCCGAAGGCGAAACCGTCGAGGTGTTTGCATTGCCGGCGCAGAAGCGTCTCGTGCAGAAAAATATGGTGGCCGACTACGGAAACGTCGAGGTCACGGGGATGTCCTTTGAGGACGCTCCAGAGGAGATCGTCGCACAGGTCAAAGCGTCGAACACCTCAATTATTGACTAAAACTAAAGACCGTATAGTAGATACGGCACAAAGACAAAACGACAAAGGAGACAACCATGTGGGTGTTCACCCAAACAGGATTCGTCAGCGCTGTCAATCACTCGCGCGACGACAAGAAGATTACGGTTCGTGCACGCGACGCGGCGTCACTTCAAGATCTTGCGATGATGGCCGATACGGAGATCGTCGACACGCCGCACCGTGACTACGAGCACCGAGTGTTCGTCGACCCAGAAGTCTACGCACAGTGGCTGACGTATCACGTCAACACTCTTGACTATAGCAACTTCAAGAACCGCATCGGCGCAACCCTCGGCGAGCAGTGGTATCAAGCATGCGGAGGTGTTTGGACAACCATGCTCGATGTCTCAGATACTCACAAGGTTCGCGACCTCACTGCCGGCTATCACTGATGCCGAAAGGCGGGAAGCACGCATGCAAGCACTGCGGGAAGAGATTCGAGCGCGCGAACGAACACATGACGCACATGACGCTCGAACATCCCGAGGTGACCGGCTTCGTGCCGTACGCCCAGCGGTGGAAGCATCGTGACTTTACCTGCGGACAGTGCTACAAACTGATGCGCACGAGCGACCACGACGAGACCGTCAAGGTCTGCGACGACTGCGGAACAAAGATCGACCTCAACAGACGACTACTGGCCGGTGAAACGTATGACGACTGACAAAAAGAATGAAGTTGCGCCCATGCGATACGGAAGTCGCGTGCATACGGCGATGATGTACCTCAAAAGCACTAGGCGGCCAACGTCGCTCGACGAGATCGTCAATGTCAACCCCAAAAAGTTCTCAAGAAAGCGTTGGGACCTTTGCGATGACCTTCGTAGAATGTCGAAACTTGGCTACGTCATTGAAACCGACGGTGAAACGTTTCAGATCACCGCGGCCGGCGCAGAGGCGCTCAAGGTGCTCATAGCACGTCGTTCTGGCATGCGTGTCCCGTACCCGCGATGACCTACGGCACAGATTCACTAGAAATAATCACCACGCCGACCAAAAGTATATATGGTAGGTGCAAGCGTTGCGGAAAGAAGTCGTTTCGCTGGGTGAAGGAGCGCCACGTCATGATGTGGTACAACAAGCACAAATGTGTGTAGGAGAATGATGAAAAAGACAGTAGCAGCATTGGCCATCGGATCAGCAATCGCCATCTCCGGATGCGCAACCGAGAAGATCGTCTACGTAGACTCGACAACTGTGCCGCCGGCAGAGACAGCCGCGGCGCCTGAGACCACCGAGGCGCCAGCAACTACTCAGGCGCCACCGCCAGAAACACGGCCAACGCTCCCACCCGAGCCTGAAGAACCGCCGATGAACGGCTACCAGCCGGATGTGTATCTTGACTACACTCGAGACAACACGCCGTACTGGTACTACAGCTACACGGACGAGAACCTCAAAGGTTTAGCAATCGCCCTCTGCGACGAACTCGACGCCGGCATGGCAATAGACCGATTGCTCATTGACACGATGGTCATGGCTGATGACATCGACCCCGTACTCAACGATGACATCGGACTGTTCTTCAGAGGAGTAGTCCGCTACATCTGCCCAGAACACTACGGTCAGATCGAGGCGCTTGATGCCTGAGTCGGTCGAGATGTGGACATGCCCGCACTGCGGATCGATGTTCGACGTCAAACGATTCAATCTAATGCGCTGCCTTGACTGCGGATTCCCCGTCAACGACGAGGATGCTGTTCCGGATGAGTGGGGTGACGTTGTCTGACGATGCTCAGACTCCCGCCGAAGAACCAGTCGAGGACCTGTTGAACTTTCTTGCGGACCTAATGGACACTGGTAAGATTCACGTCGATGTTCTGCCAGCTCTGCTGCGCGAGGCCGCGGAAGAGATCGAACGTCTGCGGGTAGAAGTCGAAAGGAGTGCACATAGTGACTGACGACGTTGAACCACTACGTCTCGTTGCACGTTGGATCCGTGAGGCCGAAAGACTAGAGGCCGTGCGCCTGCGGAAGGATCTCATCGACACGTCAGACGACATCGTAGAGATGCTGTCGCATGTCGAACAGATCAATGACTGGTCATTCGGAATCTACGCCGGCTGGCTGCCGATCATTGTTCGACTGCACAAGAAGGTGATGACGTACGCGCCTGACTACAAAATTGTGCAGGTGAAGGAGAAGTTTGGGTCCCTGCGGTTCTACTTCGATCTGCCTGACGACATTTACGCCGCGAAGGCGAAGATTGTTCGCAGTCTGATCGCTGACACTGAGAAAAGATCATTGACGATCTGCGACAGATGCGGCAAGCCTGGTAGGTTGATACGCGACAACTACTACCACAGAACGAGGTGCTACGACCATGCCGTATGAATGGGTGAAGGAACACAACACCACGAGTGAGATCATCTACGACGTCACGAAACTATGTCTGACGAAAAAGCCAGCGTGCCGATGCGCTGCGCATCGCGCTGCTGAACGACTCGGACTGCTTGACGCGCAGGTACTCGGATTGCGGGATCGTCTCAAGGAGGCCGAGGACAGCTCGATCGTCATTTCATCAAGTGACGGCGAGGAGATCTGCGTCATTGATTCCGACGAGGCGCAGACAATTGTCAAGCTCGCGGTTCAGGAGTACGTCAACACGGCGCTGCGCATGATGATCGAACAACAAAGCGTGATACAATCTGCCCATGGGCAAGAGCATGATGGAGAAGATCGCGCTACTCCCTGACGATGAACGTGCGGTACTGCTCGACGGTGTCGACATGGAATCATTGATCTGGGACTGGAACGCGTGGGCTCGCCCTGAACAACTGCCGCCTGACGGTGACGACTGGAACATTTGGCTGGTACTTGCCGGTAGAGGCTTCGGTAAGACGAGGCTCGCGGCCGAGTGGGTGCGTGAACAAGCCAAGTACACGACAACCGGACAACGACGATTCGCCCTGGTCGCGCGTACCGCGGCTGACGTACGTGACGTTATCGTTGAAGGTGAGTCCGGAATCATCAATGTGTCGCCACCGAGTGAGAAGCCGTTGTACGAACCATCGAAACGACGACTGACCTGGCCGAATGGTAACACCGCGACCTGCTTCACTGCTGACGAACCAGATTCACTTCGTGGTCCGCAGTTCACGCACGCGTGGGCTGACGAGGCTGCGGCATGGCGACAGTCGCCGGATGCGGCAGGAATGACCGCCTGGGACAACCTTCGCGTGGGTACACGTCTCGGCGCCAAGCCAAAGATCTGCATCACGACAACACCAAAGCGCGTGCCGCTGTTGTACTCATTGATCGCCGAATCTGAGAAGCACCCTGGCCGGGTGATCGTGACCAAAGGCTCGACACTCGACAACGCAGGCAACCTGTCTGCGGCGTATCTTGATGCGGTCACCGGTGTGTACGCCGGTACGCGTCTTGCTGCGCAGGAGTTATACGGCGAGATGCTTTCTGATGTCGAGGGTGCGCTGTGGACCGAGGAGCTGCTTGAACGCAGCCGTCACACCGCTCCACCTGTCAGCGTCCCGCTCCGCGTGATCGGTGTTGACCCGTCGGTTGCTGAGAACCCGAAAGACGAATGCGGCATCGTTGTCTGTGCGTCAACAGGAGAACGCGACCTGTACAAACGACAGGCCTGGGTGCTCGAGGACGCGACCATTCTCGGATCGCCAGAGCAATGGGCGTCACGTACCGTCGAGATGGCGCGCAAGTACTCGTGTCCGGTTGTCGCCGAGGTGAACCAGGGCGGTGCGCTTGTACGCAGCGCGATCAACTCGATCGACCCAAGCATCAAGGTGTTCGAGGTTCATTCGAAACACGGCAAGGCACTTCGCGCTGAACCGATCACGCTTGCGTACGAACAGGACCGCGTGCACCATGTCAACTACCTTGCGGACCTTGAAAGCCAGATGTGCAGTTGGGTGCCAGGGGAAACCAAGAAGTCGCCAGACCGTGTTGACGCGCTCGTGCACGCGTTGACCGCTCTGATGATCAAGCCTCCGCCGGGATTCCTCGGCGGGAACATCACAGCAAGGTCGGTTGCCAACCGGCGTCTACCAGCATTCCGCGGAGGGCAGTCCTCAGGTGGCGGAAGAGGTGGTAGAGTATTTAGAGTCCGATAAGACCACGGAAGGACAGCGTCATGGCTGATGAAACATTCGACAACGAGGTGAACGAGGAATTTGACATTGCGGATGTCGTTGATTCCAAGTTCGATGAACCTGCCCCTGAACCAGAACCAGCACCAGCACCCGAGCCCGCACCTGCCGCGAAGGCAGTCAAGGCAGTCAAGAAGGTTGCGGCAAAGCGTGTACCGTCACCTGCCGGTGCTGCTGTCAGCGGCAACGAACACGACACGGTCTCATTGGCCGCCTGTGTGTTCAAGAACAAGATGCAGAAGAAGTCACTATCGGTTCACCACGTCCAGCGTCGCCTGGCGGAGCTGGGGTACCCAGACGCCTACACAGACAAGGACGGCTGGTACGGTGATCTCACGATGCAGGCCGTGCGGCAATACCAAGAGGCCGAAGGCATCGACGGTGACGGCGTCATCAACATCGAAACCCTGCGGTCATTGTTCGATGACGACAGGAATGTGATTGTCGCTGAGTGACCGCTCAGACCGTCAGTACTGACAGAGGCCGGGACCCAATGCGGGTACCCGGCCTCATCAGTCTATTGCGGCCGAGGCCACGCCCGCCGGCTCATAGACTTGCTCAGGTAGCGATCTGCAGTGCGGGTATGCGGCCATGCGGGTACGCGGTGGAGTCTTGCATGGCTGTAGGACGACTCAATGCAGTGACTTAGGTGAACTGTGTTGCCTACGAATCTGGCAGTGGCGGAACGGCACAGACACTGCTGATGCGGCTAGGTATTTGACAGCCGTCAGACCTGAGTGCTTCGTGCAACGTCGCTAGCCAACGCCCCTGCCTACCATTGACCACTGCTCGTGGCCATTGTCGACCATAGACAGGCCATCTGCGCAATAGTTATCGCCTGGCAGGCCACGTAGGCCATGTAGAGGCCATATAGAGGCCACAACACAACTGTAGACACAATCTGCCTGCTTAGACGACATGGCAGGCCACATGCACGCCACCAGGCAGCCACCAGGCAGCCACCAGGTCGCTCACGTTGCTCAGGCAGTCGCCAGAGTCGCTAAACAGACGCCAGACAGAGTCGAAGGCCCATAGGTCAGTAATCGACGCATGTAGACCTGTAGACAGGCTGTAGAGGCCCAAATAGGCCATAATAGAGGCCACTAGATCAAGGCCTGCTCAGAAGGCCCCCACCCCCCTTGTCTGCTCATAGGCAGGCAGGCTATCGTCGTCGTCGATCTCGCAGACGCACGCCCCAGCGAGCACGCCAGCACAGCCAAGGCCACACAGGCCATTGCCATGGCCATAGCCGACGATCTGAGCACCTGGCCGGCCGGCACTCAAAAAAATGCTCGAGACACTTGAAGAAGGCTCTCAAACTACGCGCATCACTCTCTCACGGCAAAATCGGTTGACGTTAATGTTCAATCTGTACACTACTTCTTCGCCGTCTCCCGTTTCTTCTTCGTCTCCTACGGCGAAAAAGAGGAGGCCCCCTAGAG
>Ga0070749_10001378_pt1 | contig 16416 bp, 23 predicted proteins | sample VirMetDEL_Nov_18_FD_75180 | JGI IMG/M metagenome (GOLD analysis project Ga0070749, IMG submission 75180) | Aqueous microbial communities from the Delaware River and Bay under freshwater to marine salinity gradient to study organic matter... | ecosystem: Environmental > Aquatic > Marine >...
CTAACTCCAACACTCTTGTTCGCGGATGGAGGAAGATTAGTACAACCACTTTCTATGTTGAGGCATGAGGATGCTTATGTTTGATACCACTTTTACATTTGCCTGGGGTTACAACAGCATCTTTGTTCCTTCTTTGCAGGTCGATGACATCATTCCTCCTGATCTACACGTCACTCCTTATGTGGATTATTTCTGGTACAGCTATATGGAGACCACATCTAAACAAGGCAGAGTAGCCCCATACCGAGTGGCAGGGATTAACGGCAGTAACTGCCCATACAATCGATCCTATCACAAGTCGAAAGCAATTTTCTCTGGCTGTGTGGTAAGTACCTTTCGTAGATATGTAACATGCAGCTTTGGGGGGTGAAAGAAGTGTCTCTTTATTTTAAAAATAATCATGTAAGTCGATCAGCCTTACGTTTATCAACTGGACTTATTTTTACTAACTCGCTTCTAAACCCTGAATATGTTACCGATATTGATATTTCTAATTCTCATTATCAGTGCTCTTCAATTCGCTACCGATTTGCAACCGCATTAAACTTCAAAACCTTTTCCTTACTTCACACTCTCCCATGGTCAGTATCATGTTTACGGTGACTCCTTATAAGAGGTTATATGTTTTATATCTTTCCACGTTATTTTCAATCAAAAAGTTGTATATATTATGCGTTCAGATCTTCTCGTTTATCTACTGCTTGCAATCAAAAGTATTGGTATTCTGAATTTGATTCAAATTTGATTAGCAGTCTTGAATTTAAATCTTACTCTTATTTTTATCGACATCTAAGAACCATTGACACACAGCCTTAATAAGCAAAGGACAAAGACTTCTTAGATGAGGTTATATGTTTAATACCTTTCAGCGTTATTATCACTGTAGAAGTTCTCTACGCGGAAATGTTTATGCATGTTTGTGTTTGTGTTTATCTGGTTTCGATCAAAACTACTACAACACTAGATTAAATCTTGAACCATTTAGCACTATCCAGTTTAGACCTAACTCTTATTTGGAACGCTTTATGTATACTATTAAAGGACAGCCTTATCAAGCAAAGGACTACCCGTGAAAACCAAAAAAGTTATTGTAGAGAATAAGAAACCGGATTTCAAAAACTATGCCCCTTCAGGCTGGATCTTTATTGTTGTCGGTGACTCTGTCTGGGGGAGGGGTAAAACCATCCAGGCCGCATACAACGCGGCAATGAAACCCAAATACTATATCGTTATGGAAGCAGTGGACGGTGCTTTTATTAACCAGATGGGCCGTATTTACATCAGTAGAGACACTCCCATGGAGCAGGCCTTATTTGATACGGCTACTAAACATCACAAATACTGGTACAAGGTTATTTACGAAAAGCTTCCTAAAGAAGAGAAATAACTAGAACCAGCGGCTATCGGTCGGAATGCTGATAAAGCCCGAGTTCTTGATCAACTCGACACATAGCTGGCCCATGGCCACTACCCGGTCGTCATGCTTATTGGACTCGTGATCAATGCGATAGCCATAGGAAGTTGTCTTGAGAAGAATGCTGCTCAACTCATCCACCAAGTCTTCTGATCTCCCGTCTACAATCAATTCTCCCGCCGCAGGAAACCATTCAATCCTCTTGTTGATAATCAAATTCCTTAAAGTAGAAGCCAGTTCATAGTTAGCTTTACCACCCCTGGCCTCAAAGCGAACGCAGTTGAGGGTGCCTTCATACTTTTGCAAGGTGCCCTCCATCTGATAGGGATCGCATAGCAGAGTAGGATTGAAGAACTTCTGCCGCATCTCATCGATCCATCTCTCAACCGTGGCCACTTGCACGCGGTTGGTATGCGAACCCTGAATCATATCCATTCGATCCAGAATCACTTTTCCATCCTTTTCATGACCCACGCACATGACCGTTCTATCACGGACAGGGGCATAGTCCACGCTCATGACATAATGGTTTCCTGGCTCACCTGCTTCTTTATTGGTCAGTAAGGTGTTCACGCATTCGCGTGCTTCTTCTCTTGTAACAAAACCACATTCTTCACCGGGATCAATCCAGACATTGTCAAAGAGCCTTCTTCCAAGAGGAGCAGGCAAGGTCTTTCTTAGCTCGTTGATTTTGTCCCGTGACATCCAGCCTGCCAGTTGTCCCGGGGCTTCGTAGACATACCAGTCCGGGGATTTCTTGGCTACCTCATAGACTTCTCTCTGCCATGAGTTATATAGCCCGGCATTGGTGATAACGAACAATACCGAGCCAGAACGCTTTTCTCTACCTGATATGATGGTGTCCCACAAACCACGTTTGGGCCAGTGGGTTAGTTCATCAAGCACCATGATGTCTTCTTTAAGACCATACGAAGACTTGTCATCGGCAGAGAGGACTTTGAGCCTGCTGCCTTGCATGCCCGAGACTTGCCAGTTGGCAAACCTTAGCAGGTCGGTCATCCAGGTGTTGAGCCTTGCTTCGGTCTGCATGAAGTCCAGGATGAAACTAGCTTGATCTCTATCCGCAGCAGCCGCCACCATACGCAACGGTCGTCGGGAAAAAGCCAGACACCATCCACACAGTCTTCCGATCAGAGAGGTTTTGTCGTGACCGCGAGGTAAAGTAAACCAGAAACTTCTTGGTCCTTTGTAGTCCTGGCTTCTAACTCCAGCCACGGCTTCAATCGCGGGAATGACCCGACTAATAAGAAGCCACTGCCACTGCTCGGCCACATCCTTGAAGAGCTTGGGATCTCCAGAGCAGTCAATCAGAACGTGCTGGAGGAAGGCCATCGCACTGAGGCTGCTCTCGCTCCTGGCTTTCTTGCTGTAGTTGAGGAGCTTCTTTTGTATTTCTTTCCTCTGTTCCAGAGTCAGCATCGAAGATCTCCACAACTTCTGCTTCTAAAATTTCGGGCAGGGTAGTTTCGCCGGGGAGAAGTAGATTGTTTTCACCAAGGTTCTTCACATCAATCTTGAGTCTCTTTGCTTCATCTAGCAATTCGGTATCGCTCAAATTGGCATAAGTGATCATGGTCTCTGTCTTCTCGGGAGCATCCAGGCCCATGAGCTTGGACTGTCTTTCCAGAACCTTGATGGCTACTTCGATGGCTCTGGAATCACCGCGATCAAGCTTCTCTTGCAAAGAAGCAAACATCTTCTCCAACCGCATATTCTGAACCAAAGCGGCTTCTTCAGCAGAGATAGACAGCATTCTTCTGGCTTCGGCAAAGGCATCATCGACCAGTCTTTTGGCTTCTTGTCGCGTAACCTTTAACTCAACAGCAATCTCATAGGTGGTCATGCCCTTCTTTCTTAATTCCAGGGCACGATCCATCTTGGTGGTCCGATCCACTATTTTTTTGGTCGCTTTCGGCCTTTGGTGGTAGGTCCCTTGTCCTTCGTCGGAGGGAGGGGTGGGGCTTTTTCCTTCAGGAAATAGTATCCGTCCTCCATCGGGCTCCTGAAATACCCTTTCAAAATCTGGATGCATTGGAATCCCACACTCCTAAAGAGTAACTGACCTTCCAGGCAGGTGTCCCGGATGATGCTGGAGCAGCCTTCCCCTTTGGCCATGAGTGGCAGAAGCATCATGGTGCCAATACCGCGACGTTGATAATAAGGCTCCACGGCCATATCGATAATCTTTACATTGGTTCCTAAAATCACGTAAAGCAAATAGCCAATGGGCCCTTCTTTCTCCTTTTCGCTAATTAGCATCTGTCGTGGGAAGCCTTCTGTATAACTTTTAATAGAAGCGATGGGCATTGTCCGACCCTGGTGAGTTCTTAGCTGAAGATCTTGCACCCACTCCAGATCTAGATCAATGCCCTGTCGATGAGAGACTCCCTCTTCAAAAACCTTTGGCTTCATCATCTTCTTCTTCCTCCTCTTCGTCGCTGTCTTCACTTACGTGGACATTGATCTGAGGGTTACTGTACACCTTGGACAAAATATCCTGGAAAAGACAGATGACTTGCATAACGTCTCTTGCAAATTTAACAAAAGTGTAAAGTAGGAAGTAGATGATTAGGGTAGGAACCATTGCCAAAACAACCACACAGGCCAGGAGTGTAGTCGTAAACCATGTTGAGTCTGGTTGCATCAGCGCACCTCCACACGGCTAATTCCCTCGTTCTCTAAAACCAAGCGTATGCCGCCTCTGCCTGCTGGTTGCAGCAAAGCATCCGCAGCGTAGTTGCCTTGTCTTCCTTCTTGCTCCATCTCCTCGGCTTTTTGCAAATCGTAAGAAGAGAGATAGCCTCCCGAGCGAACCAGCCACTGGTATCGTGAAGAGACATTTCCCTTTAGATCAATCTGAAACTTTTCTAGCTGGGACACGGCCCGGATGTGCCGGTGACCAAACCACAAGGTGTCTGCTCCTTCAACAAAGAAGCCCTTGGGAATGAACTCGGCCAGGATACCTCCCAGCCCCCTGCCACCTCCTGAGCCATGCCAGTAGAAAATGGAATGAATATATTCGCTGACTTCGTAAGAAAGAATTCCCGTATATCCACCGGGCTGAATCTGGTGCTTGCCTCTCAGGTAAGCATTAAGCCTCTGGATAAGAATCAGGACGGGGTCGGTATTGGAATTCTTGGTGTAAGCTGTTTCGTGATTGCCCACGCCAATCATGTCGATCAAGTGAGCCACTGGCTTGAGGATGTCCATGGCCAGATCGATGGAAGCATTGACGATGTCATCTCTACCCTGGATGCTTTTGTGAATCGCGGTGGGATTATATCGCTTGGCATCTCGGGTCAGAATCAAATCAAAGACATCACCGTTAATGGCTATACGATCTTTTCTTACCAAAGCATCATCGAGTTCTTTTCTTAGCAGATCCTCGTCTAGGTTGCTGGCCCCCAGGTGCAAATCACTTATCAGAAATATCCCGTGTTCTTTCTTGTATCTAGAACTGGAAAGACTGACGGGACTTAGCTTGCAGAGTCCACGAGACATACCTTACCCTCGTAGTGAGAGCAAGCGGGCATGGTTCCGGGGACTTCGATGTAGGTAACGGCAAGACCCACCTGACCATGAGGCCCGGCAGGGACAGATAGAACGTGTAGACTTTCCCTACAAGACCCTTTTACCCCGGCTCCCAGGTCGTTGGGATCAACTCCCTTTTTCACCCAGTGCTTGCATGAATCACAGGTTTTGTCCAGGTAATTCATCTCACCTTCTCCTCGGGCATAGGGTGTTCCACGTAACTAAAGTTCTGCTTTAGTCTCTCCTTGTACTCCAGTTGAGCTTCTAGCAAGGCACGGTTGATCTCATCCGATTCGTATTCACGACCTTGGATGAAACCATCCTTCTTGCCGATGTAGTTACCCAGGAGATACCCACCCGTGAAGCAGATGGGTAAAAGGAGATAAAACGCATCAAACACAGGCAGGCTCCTCCGCAACCAAACTAAGTCGGCAGTATTCAGCCAAGCAAACGGCATCAGCCAGTCCGTCGTGATTACCTATGTTTGAGTCGGGATAACGGGTCTGGACATAACCAATGGCCGCTTTCTTGTCTTTCTTGGTCCCACGCAGGATGGATGCTTTCCAGGTCTGGGGCGTCACCTGGATATAAGGAAAGCCTTCTAACTCCAGAAGGGCTTCAACTCTGCCAGTGCCTTTGCCAAAGGAGAAGAGAGAAGGACGCGCTTCATTGCCAAATGAATGCACCCTTTCCATGCAAGCAAGGGATATGTTTTGCGGAGATAGACTGTTTTCTGCAAGCCAGTCAAACAGCTTCAGAACATCAATTTTGTTCTTGCCATTGCTATCGCATGAGACCGGCATGGTCTTCAATAGGTGCAGCTTGCCATTCAAATTCATGATGGCAACCGCACCCTTGAGGCCAAGGTCTATCCCCATGACATAAGTAGTATGTGTATCTCTTACTGGCATGGTAGAGTCCCTTATATTTGATCTCTGCGATAGGTACTGATTCATCACTTGAAGGACAGCCAGGAATCCCATGGAATGTAATGCCTCATCATGTCGCTTCTAATGAGTTCGCGGTAGGAAGCCCAGCCCTTGAAATTGGCATATTTGGTCTCATCATTCATGCAACGGGCAATGTGCTCCAGTGGCGATAAGTGTCGGTCTTGCAGTAACTTTTTGCCCAGGTCCAGGTCTTTCTGGGCATCGCTTTTGCCATCGTGGGTGAGATAACTAACCCTGGCACAGCGGCCTGAGCAGATGAAGAGCTTGTCTTTGAGGTCAAATTCACCTTCTATGTTTTGGCTGTAGGGCATGTGCCACATGCCGATCTCCAGCGGCTTGGGTTTGGCTTCGTAAAGGGCATGGTGCATGCAAATAGCCAGAGTCTGAATCTCGGGCTGGGCATCATCCGAGATTCGTAAAGAGAAGAAGTTCTTCCACTCAGTGGAAGTGATCAGCATGTTTACGTAGCTAAAAGGCTCTAAGAGTCTGTTGGCATGCTCCTTGGAGACATTGAGTTGCAGTAGTTGTTCGGCTGCTTGAATGGCATGGGAGCAGGCCGATGACCAAGTGGACATGGCCTTGATCTGGGTTTCCTTGTCCAGAGCTTCTCCCGCCACCATGCCCTTCTTGGCCATGTTGAAAGTGTGCGGAAAGAAGGGATGTTCTCTCACTCTTGCAATCAGACGGTTGACGGGAATGGCTCTTGAAGAAGCTGTGTTCCTGCTAAAAACGCGGTGCGTAAGAAGCTGGGGAAGAATGATTCTGGGAAAGACCACCTCCATGGTGGTGATGCGGTTGCCAAGAGAATCAATGCTGTCACAGATTACTTTTGCACTGATCATTCGATTACCCCCAGCCGTCCGGCCAGTTGTTCCAGTGAGTTGTTGGCTGTCTGGTCGTCTTTGAGCACCTCCTGGGCAAGCTCATACGCGGCAAGGTTATCACCTTTGATGACCTTGAGTGCAAGTTCTACGGGTTTGGATAGGCCCTTGACCGTCTTGTTGACGTAGAAGTTCAACTTACCTGCTACCCGGTCGTGGTTATAGTCCATGCTAAAATTGCACAGGGTGTCGCTGAGAACGTAGAAGTCTTCGTTCTCGTAATAAAGATAGATCAGACCTTTTACTCGCGGTGAGTAAATGCTCATGCGTGCTGGTCCCAGGCTCGGTAAGCGGTAAAGTCATGAAACTTGACGACTAGCGAGTGATCCTTGTCATCGAAGTCACCAAGAAAGAGGCAACGTAATCCCATCAAAGGGTGCGAGACGCAGTGATGTAGCAACAGCCAGATGCGATGTTTGACTTCATGCATGTTCGTCTCCTTGTTCAATCCAGTCGGTCTGATCTTGTAAGAAATTTAGGGCAGTATTTCTTACATCTTCTGTCGTCAAATTACGGCAGTCGATGGAGAAGTCACAGTCATAAGAGAGAATGCTGTTCTCGCTACTATGAGCGTCGTCCCCCACGCCGCGATACAGATAAATAACCTTGCCTTTCATCGAGTGAATGAACTCGATCTCGTTGGGAAATCGCACGTCATCAATCACCCACAGATGAATGTCAGGCACTCGCTGGTTAGTGCGGATCGTCTTTGCTGCTTGTCTTACCCACACCTGCTCGTCCAGGGATCGCATCCAGTCCGTGCCAAACAGTTGCAGGATCTCCCTGTAAGTCTTGCCGCTGGGCTGATGAATGGTTTCCTTGTTGACAAAATCCTGTACGGGAATGTCGAGAAGCATGGACACAAGCTGCTTGACGGGAGAAGAAAAGCTCAAATGCCGCACAGGTCCATTTAAATATCTCAATAATTCATCTTGCTCTGGGTTGAAATAAGCTTGAAGGTTTCGGGTAAGCGTGGTCTTACCCGAACCCTTCTTGCCAGCGATTCCCAGGATGTTAAGCCCCTTGAGGTTTAGCATCGCTACTCCCAAATCCCTTAGCACCGCGAGACGTTGACTCCTTGCTCAGTCCTTCCATCGAAACTAACGAACCCTCGTATCGCGGCATGATGATCAACTGAGCGATCTTGGAGCCTGGGTCAAAGAAGACACTACCTTCTTTTGCCAATAGGCCCAAACAGACCATGATCTTGCCCCGGTATTCGGGATCGATAATCCCTCCAAAGACCTTTACTCCCTTGCTGCCATGACCGCTGCGGCCGCAAATCATGCCGAACTAGCCATTGGGAATTGCGGTAACGATGCCCGTATCAACTTTGTCTATTTGACCGGGATAAAGAGTGACGCTATCCATGCAGTAAAGGTCAAAGCCAGCGTCCGTGTAGTGAGCCTTGGTTGGGGCTATGGCATCGGGATGTGCTTTTTCGTAACCAATGTTGAGCATGATTTCTCCGTTACTTGACAGGACAGGCACCGTTGAGGCATTCAGTAAGATCCGATAAATCTTCGCTACCAATATCTCCGGTAATGGGTTTGCACTTGGCCACAAGTTCCTCGTAGCGTGACTTGGTGACCTCTTCGTAAGGAGCCTGGGCAAAACCATGGCCGGTGTGCAGACAAAAAGAAATGGTCTTGATGTTGCTGCTGTAGTTTTCCTTGAGCCAGTTTTGCACTTCGGGAAGTTCTCCGTCGCGGTAGTAGTTAGTCACGGATACAGCATTGTCAGCCCAGTAGGTTTGCAGCTTGACCTGCCAGCCAATCTGCTCAACGGCTTTAAGCTGATTGGCCATGATTGCAGACTTCTTGCCCTTGACCGGGAAACTGATGACCATGGTCTTGTGATCCGGTTTGTTGTCATAACCAAGCAAGGGTTCAACCGGGTAGCCGTAGTCGCGGCAGATTTTAACCAGCTTGTCTTCTGAGGCCATCCGCATCCTGCGAATGTAATAGGGGGCAAACTCAGGGTGCATTCCGGGAGGTACACCCGGCATCAACGAGACCGTTCCCGATGGCTTGACGCTGGTGAGCTTGATGGACTTGCTAACTCGGATCTCCTGACTGTACTGGTCATCAACTTCTCGCAGCATTTTGTAGGCCATGTCCAGGTCTTCCATTCCCAGGTGAGTAGCCATCACGCCCGTAACGCTAATGCCAAGTCTTCGGTTTTGGGCCACCACCTCTTGCGTGTTGCTCCAGTGAAACGGCATGCTGATCTGAGTCTTGGCAATCAGGTAGCTGTAGCGAACCGCCTGCAAAAGCTCCTCTCTATCTTTTATCATCGGCAAATAGTTTTCAGCCAAACAACAGGGCTCATAACTGGCCAAAGTAGACTCGGCACAGGGATTGACTCCTTCGCAGTTGTCTTCAACCTCATATTTGCCGTCAGCCAAACGACCGTGACTTTGACACAAGCCCTTGTTAAACAAGCCGTAGGGCTCTCCATTGGCCTGATAGCCATCCCAAAACATTCCGGGAAGGCGAGAGGTGTCGTTGCAAGCCACGGTGTTGTTGGACATGGCTCTCCAGTTGGGGATGGTGCCAGTGTCCCACCTTTTAGCCATCAGGTATTCCATGTCCTGGGCATGCCCGATGGCAATCTGAGCCGAACGACGGACGTTGCCAGCCACTACAATGCTGCCAATAATGTTGCACACATCCAGTACGTCGGTGGAACGCCAGTGCCTGCCACCTCGCTGATCTAGTATGGAGCAAATCTTGTTGATGCCGTCTACCAGAATTTCGCTGCCAGAGGCAGTGCCGCCAAAGCTGGAAATAGGTGTGCCAGCCGGTCGAATAGCCCTAGTGCTGTAGGTAAAAGAGCCTCCTTTGATGCAGTAGGTTTGCAGCACTCGACGCAAAAGTTCGGTCCAGCCTTCGCGGTTGTCAGAGACGACAAAGTCCACATCCCAGCTATCGACGCGGGACACCTTGACGTTTCGCTTGACATGTGGCAGGACATGGGCGTCCGAAGGTAAAACCGAGAAGCCCACGCCGCCTCCAAGCATGAGCATGTCCATCAGAAAGCAAAAATCATTTAGATCGCGGACGGATACAAACCAGCAGTTTTGCAAAGAGGCACCACCTAGACGCTCAACGGTCTTGGTGCCAATTTGCCAGTATCCTCTACCAGCAGGTCCTGTCTTCATCGACCAGAGAAAACCAAAAAAATCATCTACTTCATCCACGGACAGACGCATGCCATAATTAAGCAGACCATTGGTCACTCGTTCGATGGTGTCGGTCCATTCTTCTTGACGGCCTAAATCCTCACGCATCCGAGAGTAAGTTCGTTTATAAGTGACATAACCCAGAGGACCCCACGGTGGCGTTTGTTTGCGATACCTCTCCACAAGAGAGGAAGGAACCTTGCGAGCAAATTTCATAATTAGGCTTTATCCCCTTTCTTTTGCAGAACCGTTTGTCGAAAAGTTCCTTCACGAATAGACTGATGCACATTTTCCTTTTGACTTCCCCAGCGAAGGTTTAGTAGACAGTTGTCCTGCTTATTGCTGTTGATGTGCAGCACATTCATGCCACGGGGGATCTCCATGGAATAAGAATCCAACACCAGACGATGAACCAGATAAGTGCGTTTGTTGCTATTTCCTGTTCGCAGTCTTACAGCTAAATAGCCTTCTTTGTGTTGTGATGGAGAAATCAACCGCAGCTTATTCATGTCAACAAAAGACCTTGTTCCTTTTCCAAAACCAAGGCTTTGTGTTTGCCATGCCGAAAAGATTCTTCCCTCAATATCAACAAAGTAACCGTGCAAATTGCACCGACTGAAAGAATCTTTAAGGGGAACCATGTAATCAAACAAACAAGGTCTTTTGCTGAACAATGTTAAAACTCCCGTTGCACTAGACGATAAATACCACGACGAACTCCTTGAGAATGTCTCTCAACTTCACCCGTCTCGGCCAGTCGTCTCAAGTACATCGAGACCAGGGTAGATGCCATGGATTTACCGTACTCGACTGCGGCTTCTTTGCCGATTTGAGTGGGTCCAAGCAACTGATACCCGTCTTGATGCAGACGACGCATGGCCTTGAGGATGCAGTGGGTCACGCGACTGTCTTGCAGTTCAACGGGTCTTCGTGCCATTGGCCGTTCTCCTCTGCTGCTTGGGTGCCGTCTTCTTTGCCTTGCTCTTGGTGTTGCTGTTTGTCTGCTTTCGTGTGGACTTGGGAGCAGCAGACTGCTTGATGATCAACTGTCGCAAAGCCATGACATCGCGGAGTGAGTAGAGATAGGGGTTGCCTTGACCACCACCTCGCTTGCTTGGCTTGAGGGTGAATCGCTTTTGCCGAATCCAGCGTCGGAAGGTCTGCTCGGAAATGGAAAGGTAAGCCGCGACTTCATTGATCCGCATGAGTTTTGGTGTGATAGCCATCATTTCTCCCAGGTAGTACCTACGTGTCCTGATACAGAAGAAGGAACCGATCCGAGGACTTTTGACATGGAGACATTCATGATTTGTTGTACTTCCGCAAAAGCTTTTTCTGCGTAGATCTCCTCGATCTCAACGATAATCTCGTCGTGCAGAAAACCAACTACGCGGTAGCCAGCAGCCGTCAAGTTAAAGAGAGCTAGTTTGGCACCATCTGCGGCAAGTCCTTGAAATGGACTGTTACGATACTGGCTGTAGTTGCAACCAGATCGAAGCCTACCAGTGGGGGTGTAGGCTGTGCCACCAAAGAGGGCTGACTCGACTTCGGGTGTTGACTGCTTGGACAGGATGGACTTGTGAACTTCTTTGGAGATGTTGGCCCGAATGTAGTGAGCTATGCGGGCCAGAGCATACCAGATTCGTGATGCGTACTTCTGCTCCTTTTCTGACAGTTTCCCTGCCAGCATTTTTCGGGTGACAGATAACGCTTTGCCAAGCTGACTTGCTGATTTGAGCTTATATATTTTTACCAATGAGTCAGGCTTAATTCCAGTGTTTAGCGTCAAATTTATCAAATTATTTTCTTGTAAGTATTTATCAATTTCCGGGTAGACTTCTTTGATAAGACGCTCGCGTAGTTCCCTTGCCTGTTCTTCCGACATGGAGACGCCGTATGTTTCCGCTGCGTAGGTTGCCAGCTTGCGTGCTCCCAGTCCACCCGGCACCCCAAAGTTGACAGCTTTTGCTGCTTGCCTCGCAGCTTTTGCTGCTTTGTCGCCTTGTTCCACTTTTTGCAAAAGAGATTGATACTCTTCATTGGTAAACATCGAAGCCGTAAAAGTGTGTGGGTCACGGCCATCTCGAATGACGTTTGCCAGCACACTCTTGCCATACCGAGCTTCGCAGATATGAGCAAGGGTTCGCAGTTCAATAAATGAATAATCCACCGTGATGAGCTTGTGCTCGTGTCTGGCTTTGAATATCTGCCTAAACTCTTTGTTGCGAGGATACTGTTGCAGGTTGGGGTTTGTGCAGGCAGACCGTCCTGTGACCAGTAAAGGTTTGTAGTTGGGATTGATCTCCGAGGTCTTGGTCAGGGGGTCTGCGTAGCCCAGGGTTTTGGTCAAATGCGAGAGTTCGATCCAGGCATCAACTACAGGACTTTTGCCGCGATAGCTGACCCATTGTTTAGCTGACAAAGAGGTTCCCTTCTCCTTGCCGCAGGAGATCAAGATGGGAAGGTCATGCTGCTTGCAAAAAGACTCCAACATGCTTTTGAGTTTGGCTTTCTTGAATCTTGGACAACCACCCAAATCTGTGCGCGACACCTTTCTCTCGATCAAGCCAGGAATGACTGGCTGATTGCCCAGTTGCTTTCGGTAGATTCCTTTGGCTCCGCATTCGTCTTCATAGACCAAGATATCTGGCTGGTTTTTCAACAGGACTTCAAGATGCAAATCCAGTTCTTTCTTGAGCTTTGTCACGTAATCTTTGGCATAAAGCGTGTCCACATGAATGCCGTTTCGTCCTGCTTGAAAAAGAGCAATGGCTCCTCTTACTTGGAGAGACTCGGTCAGAGGACCATATTGCTCCAGCACATCTTTGATTTTCAAATCCTTTGCTCCAGAAGCCTGGACACGCTTCATCATGTACAGGCTCTTCTCGTACAGCTTTCTCCAGATGCGGCTGGTGGCATAAGCATCACGAATGGCGTAGTCAAAGAATCCCTTGTCTACGCTGGTAAAGTTTCTGTTTTTGATTTCGTGGTATCGCAGGCGATAGGGATCTTCTTTATTTACCGCAGAAGTCTTGAGATACTCTTTGGCCAAGACACCTAAATTACGCGGCGGTAAATTCCTTACACCTTCTGATCCCAGTCGAATTAACTGATCCAGGATCATGGTGTCATGCAGCCTGCCCGAAGCAGCAATGGTGATCCACTCTTTTAGAGCAGTCCGGGCTGAGATGGAGTGACGGACTCTACTTCTAAGCAGTTCGTGAATGACCCAGTAATCAAAGGCTGCGTTGTGAGCGACAAAGTGACAGTGGTAGTGAGCACTCAAAAAATCACCAAGCTGATCCGGTCTCAAAATAAACCGATTAAGTTGCGTGGCCACGCTGATCAGAACGCACTCGGGGACATCGTGGCTTTTGCTTTTGTCAATCAGCACGGTTTCGGTGTCGATGGCTACCGGGTCCAGTATGGTCCCTTTCAAGAGGGTTCGCTGATCCCACGGCATCTTGTAGGTAAGAGGAGTCGATCCAAAAAACGTGGTGTAAAGTCCACTCATTTACCACTCCAAATCTCGACAGTAGGCTTTGAAAACCTTGGTCTTTTCGCCGCGAACCATGTCGTCTGAGTTGAGCATCTGACCAAGACCCAGATCCACTGCTCTGGTCAACACCTTTGCGGTGTCGCTTAGGGTCTTGATGCCACATAGCTTGCGAAAGTCGCGTAGTGTGATCTGCTGATTGGGCAGCGACAAACAGGTCTCGTACAGGTGCCTTACCTGGGTGTCTTCCGTCCGTGAAGTCAATTGACAGAACATTCCCACTGCCGTGTGCTTGAAATAATCCACAATGGCAATCGCATTGTGGATGTCATCTTCAGTCACGGGATCAATTCCGTCGATGTTAGAGTCATCCATCAACCTCAACAGCAAGGCAATGCGAGGCAAGTAACCTAAAAACTTTGCCCATGTGCCCCGCAAAGTAACTGGAAAACTCTTTTGCCCAGGCTCCAAGTCGTGCTCGACATACCAGTTCCAGAAAGCTTTTTCGGCACCTACGGTCCATGTCACGGGGATGGCGTCCCCGTCAGGGTCAAATTCATACGAGTAAAGTTTGTCGATCAGTAAGGACCACAGCCCTTTGGTCATTGGGTCCAGGGTGTTAGCCGGGACTTTTCCTCGCGGCGAGGGAGCAGGGATGGCAAATAGCAACCGTTGCAGAAAGCCATCGTTCTGTTCTTTGAGCGACACCATGCTCTGAATGGAGCCTGGAGTCATGCCACCGACGATGGAGAGAAACGGATTCCGTAAATACGTGCTGCCCGAAGTCTTGCGATCCAGCTTGTAGTCCGAGCAACTCCAGGTAGAGAGATAGAACTGACGGTCGTTACCTTTGCCGCCCTTGTACTGGTCATTGCCTTGAATCCAACTCATGAACTCATCGAGGTAAATAAACAGTCCACGGGGTGATTTTCCGAGAAGGGAGACAAGGGACTCTACCGTGCAGTTGGTGGTGTAGGAATGAGCTAGATCCTCAATCTCATCTATGCTCTTACCAGCAAACTCATCTCGCTGTTTTCTTGTGATGGGTTCCGAGACGTTGCCAAGGACGCTTGATTTTCTTGATCCCGAATCTCCTACCAGGGCGACATAGAGTGAACAGTATTCACTCCATGTCTCTCGCAACCTTAGCTTTCGAGTCGGACCCACGGCAGCAGCCGCCGCAGATAGGGATGCACAGGCGGCGTAGTCCACCGGAGTAACCGTGGATTCGGCCAGCTTGGTGCAGAAATCAGCCACGGGAGCGGGTAACGCTTGAACCGGGAAGGGAAGTGGCTCCCAGTCCCAGCGAACCCACATGGGGATGTGGATGTTCTGATTCTGTGCTATGGAGCCGTAGGACTTTAGCTCCGACCCTTCTAGAATCTGAGCTACTTTCTTTGCTGCTAGTAGATCATCCAGCCCCTTGTGATCTGGTTCATGCGACCATGTTTCGGCCTTTACTTCATATCCAGCCTCAAAGAGCAGACGCACAAGCTCTCGGAAACAGCCCTGCACGGGAGTCTTGTTTTCGACATCATGCCAATCAAATGCCACCAGCACCGTTTTGGGCTGAACGGGCAAATCCGTAATCCACTGAATAGATCTGGCATAAGAACCCACTCCGGGAAGACCCAGCGTCAATACTCCGGTCAGCTGGGTGCATACATCCGCTTTGAGTTCTCCTTCAGTTATCCGTACCGTCTCGGTGGTTACCAGATCCGTGTGCTCATCGCACAAGGAGGAATGCAATACGGCACCGCAAGATACTGGGCCACCGGACAGGTACAGATAGCGTGGAGAAGCATGCTTATCTTTTCTTCGCAACTTGAGGGCCACAATGCGGCCTTTCAAGTCACGGCAAGGAATCAGAGTGCCTTCATCTTTCAGGGTCAGGCCACCCGGTCGGAAGCCGGGGATGGCCAGGAGGAGGTCTCCGTGCTTTTGGTGCAGCTTCCTGAGCAAGGGGTTTAGCCCCACCTGCTTCAAAGTGCGATACTTGTTTCTCTTGATGGATTCCTTGCTCAGACCTCGGTGCAAGAGCGAGGTCAATTCGCTTTGGCCAAGGGGCAAAAGATCCAAAAAGTCGTTGTAGACTTTATCCCGGCAAAGAATCTCATCCTTGCTGGGCTCATGAGGTTCTTGGCTGAGGGTCTGTGCTGGATCTTCACCAGGGGCTGGCCATAGGTCGCGGAAGGTGAAACCAATGGAGTCCAGAATATCCTTGGTGCTGCATCCCACACGGCAGCGTAGTAGTAGTCGGCCTTCTTCTCCCACGGAAATCCTAAGAGATGGGTTGGAGTCTCCCTGTCCCCCCGAGTGCTGGGGGTTTGGACAGAGAGAGCACCAACCATCTTTCTCTTCGGATATCTGCGAAAGGGAGTCAAGAAGCCGTTGAAGGTAGGCTTCTTGTTGCGGCATTAGAAAGGTGACCCTTCAGAGGAGACTTTTTGACGAGATGACTTCACGGCCTTTTTGTATGCCTCTGCCGCAGCGGAGTTCTTCACGTTCTTTGCACCAATAGCGGCTTCCTTGTGCTCGCGGGGGAAGCGCAAGTTCCAGAACGTGACGGGAGAATCGTTATAAACCCGTGTCGTGGGCATGACATGGACAACCTTCTCCAGCAAGCTCACATGGTGATCGCTATCGGGAGAAAGCTTGCTTAGGTCTTCATCACTGAAGCCGAGCTTTTCGAGGTCCGAAACCGCGTATCCGAGCGACTCTTCGTTTTCAGGGTTGAAGCGAAGAGAGACCGTGATCTCAACCTGGGGGCACTCCAGGATGCCAGCAGACGGCCTTCGCGCGTCCACTAGCTGACCTTCCAACGTGACACCGAGCGAGAGGACCGGAAAGCCCTCTTTGCTCTCAACTAAATCCTGTCGAGAGATTTTTCCACGGTAGAAACGCTTGTCAACGAATGACATGGTACAGTTGCTCCTCTA
>Ga0070749_10001382_pt1 | contig 16408 bp, 23 predicted proteins | sample VirMetDEL_Nov_18_FD_75180 | JGI IMG/M metagenome (GOLD analysis project Ga0070749, IMG submission 75180) | Aqueous microbial communities from the Delaware River and Bay under freshwater to marine salinity gradient to study organic matter... | ecosystem: Environmental > Aquatic > Marine >...
CATCGCGCCGCAAAGCGCATCAGCTCCGATCACCACCAACCTGCGCAAGGATGAGCTGGCAGCTTTGCTCACCGTTGAGCAGGGCGCTACAGCGCAGCAGCGCATTGCAGCAACCGGCAACTCTATACCGCTGGTGTTCTGCAGGCAAACCGGCGGCGTTGGTGGCGCATGGGTAACGCCGCCTGCTGTTCGCTTTGGCGTTGAAGAAAATGTCAACACAGGCGATTACTTTGCATTTGGACTTGTCATCAGCGATGGACAGATTCCTGCAATTGCCGAGTCTGATGTTTGGAAAGGACCGATCAGAGTTAATACGCTTTCTGGGTACGGCATTACCAATGCTTACGGCAGCCTGCCAGCAAGCGGTTATAACTACACGCTGACATCAATTGGGCCAGATACACCAGCTACATCCACAACCAACACCCAAACGTATAACTACGCAAACACAAACGTTTCGTTTAGTTTTTCTGGTAATTCCTATACGATTACTGTTGCAGGATGCACAGCATTTAGCTTTAGCGACTCAAAAATTACGACAAGTCCATCAGCTGCTGTTAATTATTTTCACCGCTGGGCAGCCCGCAGCAATGGCTCCTTAATTGATGGGAGCGGTTTAACTGAAAGCACTGATTTCAGCGGATCTTTTTCCTTTCCATCGCCTGTTAATTTCACGCTAACGATTGACACATCTTTTAGCGGATACTGGCCAAATCCCGCGTACTTGGTCTTTTCTGCGCTCTCCTATACATATCGAGTAACAACAACGGTCACAACACCCCAGATTCCTGGTGCCGTAACCAACCTACCGCTGTTCGCAGGCTCGGGTGGATCGTTTTTTGGCATGAGTATTCTTGCCGTCAAGGGACGCTATGCCGTGGACGCGGAGACAGGTATCTATAAGCAGCAAGTGCGTTGCTTCGTGCGCAACGGCGTACAGGTTGATCGCGTTCTAGGTGGCAGCGGCAGCAGTTGCAGCTTCCCAGACCTTGCGTACTACCTACTCAAAAATGCAAACAAGGTATCTATACGGCTTATTGATCTACCGTCATTTCAAGGGGCTGAAGGGTTCAACGCAAGGTATCAGCTATTTTTCAACGGTGTGCTTGCAAATAGCGTAAACCTGCGCGATTACTTAACGCGCGTTGCACCGCTATTCCTGCTTCGTTTTGTACAAATCAATGGCAAATTTGGGTTGCGGCCTGTGCTGCCCTTGGATGGTTCTTTTAACGTCAGCACAGCGGCAATCACCCCTGCGTACACCTTTAGTGACGCAAATATCGTTGCAGGCACGTACCTGAAAGAGTACATCGACATCAACCAGCGCAAGCCTTTCTGTGCGCTGATGACGTGGCGCTCACAAACAGAATCGGTCTACGGCACACCTAAAACTAACGAAGTTCGCTACGCAGGCACTGCAATAGATGGACCATTTGAGCAATACGACATGGAAGAATTCTGCACCACAGAAAACCACGCAACGCTGATTGGTCGCTACATCCTTGCTAGCCGCAAGCTCATCACTCACACTGTGTCATTTCAAACAACCGCGCTAATTGGCAACTTAGCGCCTACGGACATCATCAACGTCACTTGGGATTACGGCTCCAGTGTTGCTGGCGGCGAAAACAAAACGATCTTTTACCAAGTCGATACAGTGGCGGAAGGCGCAGATGGTGTTTTTAGGGTGGAAGCAACCCACTTCCCAACCACAGCTACTGGTGTTAGCCAGGTGGCTTTAGACATGCTCACCGGTATCTAATCATGGCAGTCGCAGCCTTCCCCAGCATCAAACCATCCTCGCGGACCTGGACTCCCGGTTCACAGCCGGTTCAATCTTTTACTGCGTTATCCGGGTATGAAGCGCGTGTGCTGCTTGGCCCAAACCCTGTTGGTGCAACGCTGTCGCTCGGCTTCCAGAATCTGATTGAAGCCGTGTTTCTACAGATCACTAATCACTACGCCACCGCCAAAGGCACCTATGAGGTTTTCGATTTACCGGCAGACATATTTGCCGGAATGACAAGCTACGCCGGCGTAACCCCATCCGGCTACCAGTGGCGCTATTCGGGTCCGCCAACCATCGAATGGACTGCACCAAGCATTGGAAATGCCTCAATTACTTTTTTAGCGGTCAAAGCTTAGGCTGTGGCTACGATGGTTTCAAAGCCTGCAGCACACACCGTACATGGCTAAGCAGTACACCGGTATTGATGGCGCCTTGTACGTGGACGACGTAAAGGTTGCCCGCGTCAGCAACTGGAGCTTTTCGGCTAACGCCGACGTACTGGAGACCACCAGCCTCGGCGACTTTGCCCGTAACTACGTGTACGGCGTACAGTCATTTAACGGAAGCGCCATTATTTTTTACTACGAAAACGCATCTAATCTGATTGATGGCAGCGGACTGCTGACCGACGTGGTACGAACCACGCAGACACCCACGGAACCCACGCACATCTTGGAACTGCGATTTTCTGGAGGCAGCACTAATCGTGCAGTGAAATTTAAGTGCGCTTTGAATACTGTGGAAATTAGCGCCACTACTGGCGAAATTATCCAAGCCAACATTACGTTTACTGTCTGCGGCGCCCTCACCACCGCTAACCTGGGCTGATGGCTATCTGGATTGGTGAAGCTGGCGGCATTCGCATCGGGCGCCCCGAATCCGAGCGCATTTATACATACATCAATCCCTCCGAAGTCGATCCTGGAAACAAACGCTTTGGCTTTGCAGACGCCGGCTCAGCTCTGATTACAGGAGATCAGATTTGGATTCGACGCGTAGAGGAGTCAGGTCAAGTCAGTTCCAGCTTGCTTGATTTTGTAGACCCTTCTGGATGGGTTGATAACACGCGGCGGAATGATGGGCAGTGGTACGTCAACGCTGACAGCGTTGGTGGAATACGGCTTTTTGATAACTGGCGATCAGCTATAAACAACACATACGCCGATGCCATTGCACTAGCCACTCCAGCCTCAACTTACCGCGTTAGTTACGAGATCGTACAAAGTGGCGCCGACTATTTAGCGCAAACTGTTAGCTGGGTGCTGAATACAGATCGAGATGTTGCTGATTACACGAGCCTAGGGGATTCTTTCAAGCAACAAATGAGCACGCTGGTATCAGGAAGCGGCGAACTTGATTGCTTTTTTGATACGACATGGAGAGGCGGTGCTCCTGTTTACTCAGGCCAAGAGGAGTCGGCAATTTACATGCACCGATTAGCATTACGGCAGCAAATAGGTGCAAAATTTACAGGCGTGTTTTTAATGAAGCGGTCACAGACTGTCCCTATTGGCACGCTAATTGATGCGTCCGAGGCTAGCCGCGAACTGTTTTATACGGCCGATTGTATTATTACGTCTGTTGCGACAGAGCTAATTGCTGATCAGCCAATTCACAGCAGGATAACGTTTGTTACTACAGGTCCGATTCAGTTGGTCTTCAGCACTCCGGTGTCCTACCTGCTGCAAGAGCAGTCGCCATATGATCGGATCCTGCAGGAATCGGGCTTTGGCGTGCTTTTGGAGACTCCAGATTAGACTTGGGCGATAGCGGTGGTTTCTTAAGCAGTGGCCGACCAAAAAATTACGCAACTCAACGCGTTGCTTGCCGCAGATGCGCAGGCCACTGTCGATGTGCTGCCCGTTGCGGACGTAAGCACTGCCGAAACCAAGAAAATCACGCTGGCGGATGCGGTTACCTCCGGCATCGGCTCCATTGCCAACAACACCATCCCTGGCGCCAAGCTGCAAAACGGCTCGGTTACCGCAACTCAAATAGGCACCGGAGTTGTTGGCACTACCCAGCTAACAGATAGCGGTATAACGACCGCAAAAATCAACGACGGCGCAGTCACCACCGCGAAGATTGCCGCCGACGCCGTAACCGCTACAGAAATCGCAGCTAACGCGATTGGAAGCAGTGAGCTGGCTGATAACGCAGTTGATACCGCTGCGATCCAAAACAACGCCGTCACAACAGCAAAGGTTGCCGATGGCTCGATCACAGCCGCGAAGATTGCACCTGGGGTCCTTGGTGACACTCAAATTGCCGATGGCTCGATCACTAGCTCCAAGCTGGCTGATGGTGCTGTTACTACAGCCAAGATCGCAGATGACGGCGTAACCTCGGCAAAACTTGCTACGGGTGCAGTCGACACCACCGCCCTTGGTTCTGCGGCGGTAACTGCAGCAAAGATCGCTGACGGCACTGTTACCGCCGCAAAACTGGCGAACGATCTTGACGGCAGTGAATTTTTAGCTCAGGCACCCAATACAGTTCTTGCGGGTCCCACATCTGGCGCTAATGCTGTTCCCGGTTTTCGAGCTTTAACAGCGACAGATATTCCGCTGCTTACAGCATCAAATTTGCCGATTGCTGCCACTGGCGTCCGTGGATCAGTTTCTGTCGGCACTGGATTATCTGCTGACGGCAGCGGTGTTCTCAGTATTTCAAACACTGTTGCCGGTGCAACAGCCACAAAGGTTACCTACAACAGCAGCGGTTTAATTACTGCATCCGCATCGTTGGCGGATACGGATATCCCGGCGCTAGATGCAAGCAAAATCACAACCGGTACGTTTGGCACGTCGCTGATCGCCAATAGTGCTATTACCGGCGCAAAAATTGCCAACGAATCGACAGTTCTGTTTGGTGGTGCCGGCAGTACAGCCGGCGTCGTTACCTTCCCGAACGCTCAGTTCAAAGGGCAATACTTTTACGACGAACTCAACCAAGATCTTTATATCTGGTCTGGCTCTGCGTGGCTGCCAGTTACCATTATTTCTGGCGAGCTGATCTACGCAGGCACCTACAATGCAAGCGTTAATCAGGTCGCGTCTATTACCTCCGCTGGTGGTGCAGTTGGCCTAACTGTTGGCGTGGCACTGCCTGCTGCATCTTCATCAAATAGCAGGTATTACCTGGTTGTTTCGGATTCGGGCACTGGTTCTGGTAATGCGCCGGCAGAACCGCTGGCACCGCCAGACATGATCCTGTCGAACGGTACGTCGTGGGATCTGATCGACGTATCTAACGCTATTGCAGGTCAAACAGCAACCAACATTAGTTTTACGCCATACGGCGGGATTATCGCAACTAACGTTCAATCCGCCCTGCAAGAGCTTGATGATGACAAGCTAGCAAAAGCTGGTGGTACCGTTACCGGCCAAGTATTGATCGGCACTACTGGAAGCCTCGTGTTTGAGGGCTCCACAGCAGACGATTTTGAGACGACCTTAGCCGTCACTGACCCAACGGCTGATCGCACGATCACGCTGCCGAACGTCACTGGAACGGTTGTCACAACCGGCGACACTGGCACGGTCACTAGCACGATGATTGCTGATGGCACGATTGTTAATGCGGATATTGCCTCCGGTGCCGCGATTGATTACAGCAAGCTGGCGCCACTTACTAGCGGCAACATTGTTCTAGGAAGCGGTGCAAACGTTGCCACAAGCACAGCAGTTACAGGCGACGTAACCATTAGCAATACCGGTGTAACGGCTATTTCTAGCGGCGTCATTGTTGACGCTGACATTAACGCGAGTGCTGCAATTAGCGGTAGCAAAATTGCGGCTGGCACCACCAGCGTGGTGGGCGTAGTTCAGCTGACGGACTCGTTCAGCTCGACCAGCACCAGCACCGCGGCGACACCGAACGCGGTTAAGTCGGCCTACGACCTGGCAAACGCAGCGCTGCCGAAGTCCGGCGGCACGATGACCGGTGCCATCACGTTCGCGGCCGGGCAGGCGATCACGGGCTACGCGACACTGGCAACAGCGCAGAGTTTCACCGCAGCACAACGCGGCAGCGTAGTGGCGCTCACCGATGGCGCAACGATCACGCCGGACTTCGCGGCGGGCAACAACTTCTCAGTCACGCTCGGCGGCAACCGCACCCTGGCCAACCCCAGCAACCTCACCGCTGGCCAGGCCGGCACAATTGTGATCACGCAGGACGGCACCGGCAGCCGCACGCTGGCCTACGGCAGCAACTGGAAATTCCCCGGTGGCACCGCACCTACACTCACGACAACGGCCAGCGCTGTGGACGTGATCGCCTACTACGTCGAGAGCGCCACCCGCATCACCTCCCGCCTGATCTCGGACGTTAAATGAGCATCCTGAACAACAGCCTGCTGCTGGGCGCTGATGCTGGCGCTGCGGGGTATCAGATCAGCCGGTCGCTGCGGTTCAACTCAGCAGACTCGGCCTATCTGAGTCGCACACCTGCATCAGCGGGCAACAGGCGCACATTTACGGTTAGTTTTTGGATCAAGAAATGCAGAAACAGCTTGAGCACGTCTCAATATCTTTTGGCTGCCGGCACAGGAACATCTGAAAGCACTTGGTTTGCAGTAACTTTTGATATCGGGACTTCCACCTACGACGAACTTTCTACAGGAACCTGGACTTCAGCAGGTGGATCAACTAACGCCTCGTTGAGGGATTCTTCTGCGTGGTATCACATCGTAGTTTCAGTTGACACCACCCAAGCCACCGCATCAAACAGAGTAAAAACTTACGTCAATAACGTACTGCAATCTACGACTACGGTAACAATCTCGCAAAACGCAGACCTAGCTTGGAATAATAATGTTGTTCATTACATTGGAGCCAGGGCAGATTCTGGTCCAAGGAATTTCTTTGATGGGTATATTGCAGATTTTCACAACATCGACGGCCAAGCCCTAACCCCATCGAGCTTCGCCGAAACCAACGCCACCACCGGCCAGTGGGTGCCTAAGGCTTACACCGGCACCTACGGCACCAACGGGTTCAGGCTTGATTTCAGCGATAACTCAGCAGCTACTGCCACTACGCTCGGCAAGGATCGAGCGGGCTCGAACAACTGGACGCCGAATAACCTCAGCGTCACCGCTGGTGCAGGCAACGATTCCCTCGTAGACACCCCGACTTCTTACGGCACCGATACAGGCGCTGGTGGGGAGGTGAGGGGGAACTATGCGACGTTTAATTTACTCGCTTCGGTTCAACAGAAACCAACCGTCACAGATGGCAATCTAAAAGCTGTCTCAGCAAGCGGAACACAGGCTCATTACCTGCCTTCGACGGTTGCCGTAAATTCAGGAAAGTGGTACGCAGAGTTCACAATAGATTCGGGAACTGCTGCAATTATTGGTGCTGTACCTCTTAACTGCAATTTTGGCTCTGGATACTTGGGGAGTGGGGCGGGGAATGGAAGTGGGTACGCTACACATGGTTATGCGTTTAACTACGACAACGCCGGCGGTATTGAGTCAAGTTTAACGACAGCTACTACAGGAGACATAATTGGCGTAGCGTTGGATCTTGATGATTCAACCGGCAAGCTGTTTATTTACAAAAACGGTTCAAAGATCGCTAACGCACAAAGCGATGATTCTTTTACTACCTACAACCTAAAAGCGGTTAGCCAATTCTGGACAATATCTATCGGCAATAACGCGACCTGGGGAATTATCGCCAACTTCGGCCAACGCTCCTTTGCTTACACCGCCCCAAGCGGCTTCAAGGCGCTGTGCGACACCAACCTGCCAGCCCCAGTAGTCGCCAAGCCTTCGACGGTGATGGATGTAATCCTTAGAACCGGTACTGGTTCTTCTGGCGGGACAGTCTCGGGCTTGAACTTCTCACCTGACCTTATTTGGGAAAAAGCTAGAAATAACGTCTCAGATCATTTTGTTGTTGACGCAGTTCGCGGTATCAACTCAAGTTCTCCCTACTTAAGAGTAAACAATACAAATGCCGAGTCAAGTTTGGGTAGTTGGGTTACCAGCACTACTAGCACTGGTTACACGATTAACTCAAATGATTATGGCGCAATCCCCATTGTTTCTTGGTGCTGGGACGCCGGCTCATCGACAGTCACCAACACACAAGGCTCCATCACTAGTCAGGTGAGGGCTAATGCCAGTGCTGGGTTCTCGATTGTTACTTATACGGGAAATGCAACTACTGGTGCAACTGTTGGTCATGGGCTTGGCGTGGCTCCTGGCTTCGTAATCATCAAAGACAGAAGCGCGGCTTTTGATTGGCGCGTTTGGACAACCTCTTTTGGCACAGGAAACGCATTGTCACTGAACAGCACTGCCGCGACATCAGGCAATTCTCCGGTGATGCAAGCAGCGCCAAATTCTACTGTGATGTCGTTACTGGGCAGCGGCTACAGCGTCAATAATTCAGGCAATACTTACGTCGCCTACTGCTTCGCCCCAGTAGCCGGCTACAGCGCGTTCGGCAGCTACACCGGCAACGGCACTTCAGATGGTCCGTTTGTTTATACTGGGTTTAGGCCCAAGTATTTATTGTATAAACGTACAGATAGCGCAAATAGTTGGATTATTTTGGATGCAATGCGCTCAACATACAACGTAACCGACGATGCTTTGGTTGCAAACTTAGCTGATGCTGAATACGCAAACGAAACTACACTTGCTGTAGATATGTTATCAAACGGTTTCAAGATCAGAACAACTGGAACTGCGGCAAATCAAAGTCCCGGTACCTATATTTACGCCGCCTTTGCAGAAAACCCGTTCCAATACGCTCGCGCCCGATGACCCCAGCTAACCTGACCACACGGACCTGATCGCCATGTTCATCCTCGACGGCCGCCCGCTGAGTCCTGATGTGCCCTTTGAGCACGATGGCATCAGTTACCCAGCCAACTGGCTCCGGCTGGCCAGCCCTGAGGAGCGCGCCGCGATCGGCATCACAGAGGAGCCTGATCCTGCTCCTTACGATCAGCGCTTCTACTGGGCACCGGACCTGCCCAAGGATCACGCCCAGCTGGTGGAGCAGTGGACGCAGCAGACGCGCGTCACTGCCGGCACGCTGCTCACTCCCACCGACTGGTATGTGGTGCGTGAGCTCGACAACAGCACGCCCACACCCGTCGAGATGAAGGATTGGCGCCAGGCCATCCGCATCGACTGCGAGGCCAAGGTCGCCGCGATCGAGGCCACCACCACCACGGAGGAGCTGGCCGCCTATATCACCGGCGCCGACTATCCCACGTGGCCGACTGATCCCTACGCTTCCAAGCTTGAGGCCGAAAAGTAATCTAATGCCATAAAAGGTTGGCAGGTGGCCGGTCCTCACGCGGTGCCGGCCTCGCCGCAGCCTGCCACTACGGATCGCCTAAACGCCTCAAAAGGGTTTAGGTGCCAAGTTTAGCAAGTGGCTAAGCTATTGGCATGATCGAGCTGATCGCTGCTGTTGCCGGGGCGTCGATCTCCGTTGCCGCTATGGGCGCAATGGGTTTTAGCCGCCGCAATGATGAAGCGCGGGATGCCGTGATTCGATTGACCAGCGCCGTGGAGCACATTGCTACTCAGCTAGAAGTGCTCCACACTGATATCAAAGAAGACCGCAAGGAGACTTTTACACGGTTAAATACGGTTGAGCAAAGGGTATCTAAGCTAGAGGCACAGCCACGGGCTCGCTGATCATGAATCGCCTTGCTGATTACATTGCCTTGGCGGTTGCCGTTCATGGCGTCGCTTTGATCGTGGTCAACCTGACCCCTACCCCTAAAGACAACAAAGCGCTAAGAAAAACCGCCAAACTTGCGGTCAAACTTTATAGGGCTATCGAAGTGGTTGCTGGTGTTGTTACTCCATTGGTTAAGCGATGATCAAACTGACCGATCTGTTTAAGTATTACAAGCACGGCACGCCACATCAGATGGCTGCCATCTCTGAATTAGAGGCTGAGCTAGTAAAGGTTGCGCCGCAGGTCTTTAGCAAGGATCAACCGTGGTATAAAACTTGGCAGGCTGGCGGCAAGTTGCACAATTATGAGCCAGCCATAAAACTCATTAAAGAGTTTGAGGGCGTGCATCTCAGCGCTTACCCTGATCCATTGCATGGATGGGAGGTGGCAACCATCGGCTATGGCACCACGCGCTATTCAGACGGCCGCAAGGTGCAGCGCGGTGACAAGATCACCGTGATTGATGCTGATCAGTTGCTGACGATTGAGGTTGAGCACATCGCAGCAAAACTGCGCAATAGCGTGCCGTTTTGGAATGAGATGACGGGCAATAAGCAGTGCGCGTTGATCTCGTTTGCCTACAACCTTGGCGCTGGCTTCTACGGCAGTGCTGGATTTGAAACCATCAGCAAATGCCTTGCCGGCAAGGATTGGAGTGCAGTGCCAGCGGCGATGGAGTTGTACCGCAACCCAGGCAGTGCTGTAGAAGCAGGATTGCTGCGCCGCCGCCGTGCAGAAGGCCGTTTGTGGACTGGTGAGCAGCAGCAGGATCCTGCCAAACTATCGCCCAATAGTGCATTTACGGCTCGCATCACGCCGCATGTGCAGATTGGTGAGTTTGCGTTGTTTCAAGAGGCGCGGCGCTTTGACCATCAATATCAGCTCGACACAGCAGCAGAGCTAGCAGCATTCCTTGAGCGTGCACGCGTTAAGTTTGGAGGCAAGCCTGTAGTCATCACCAGTGGATATCGTCCGCGTGCCATCAATGCAGCGGTAGGCGGCTCCAGTGGTAGCGAGCATCTATACGATGCTCCTGACGTTGGTGCAGTTGATTTCTACATCCGTGAAGTCAACATCAACCATGTGCAAGAGTGGTGCGACACTAACTGGCCGTATTCACTTGGCTACGGCGCACCTAAAGGATTTGTGCATTTAGGAATGCGTCGCGGCAGGCCACGCGTGCGCTGGGATTACTAAGCTGGTGTAGCCGACTCCACTGCGTGGATCACTGCATTGATGGCGCAAACCTCATCCCAAAACGCAGTGCAAAACATAAATTCAGGCAACAGATCTTTGAAGCATGGCAGCATCAATGCGCTTACTGTGGAGATCTGGCCGACACGTTAGATCATGTCAAACCGCGCCATAAAGGCGGCGCTACTGTGACGACTAACCTTGTGCCAGCCTGCAGGCCATGCAATCGAAATAAAGGCAGCGAAGAATGGCAGCAGTGGTTCAATCAGCAGGATTCTTATCTGCTAAATCGCGAGCTTGCTGTGCTGCACTGGATTCAAGCATCTGATGATAGAACACTTTAGCCTGCCATTCTTGCTGGTGGTCTTTACACATTCCCGCTAGGCATACCCTCCAAGTGTTCCCGACTTTCTGAATTGTTGGCGCCAAGGGGGGTGCCTGCCAGCGGGTTACCTATCAGCATACGAAGGCGACTGATGCCACGCCTTTGTATTTCGCACATGCGTGCACGTGATAAGCCCATGCGCTTTTCTAGATCATTCCACGGCACCGGATTGCGACTGTTGCGTGCATAGATAATTTCACGTGTGCGATCATCTAAATGCTCATCACAATAATCACGTACAGTTTCAAGCTGCCAATCGTATTCAACATCGTATTGCCTTTGATCGGCGATGATATCTAAGATGTTGGATGATTCATCTTGCGCAGGCTTGTCAAGGCTTGTGACCCGGTAAGCCTGTTGCAATGTGTCAGATATCACCTTAGGAGTCACATCAAGCACTGCTGCAAGCTCAGCTATGGTCGCTGTGCGTCCGTGCTCTTGCGCAAATGCCTGTGCTGTTTTGTTTAGCTTGATCAGCATTTCATGCACGCCAAGCGGCAGCCTGATGATTGGATCGTATTGAATCAATGCGCGTCCAATTGATTGACGAATCCACCAGTAGGCATAGGTGCTGAACTTGTAACCGCGGGTGTAATCAAACAGCTCAACAGCACGCGCAAGACCGATGTTGCCTTCTTGAATCAAATCCAGCATGTCAAGCGTTTGCGTGTTGCTCCTGCTGTACTTGCGTGCAACATGCACCACGAGTTGAAGGTTAGATTGCATGAACTTTTGCCGCGCACGTTCGCCGCTACGCAGTTCACGGCGTTCTTGTGTTGTTAAGGGTCTTTCGAGATTCTTTAATTCTCTCCACTTTGCAACGCGGCGGCCAAGTTGTATCTCTTGTTGCGGTGTTAAAAGTGGATACCGCGCGATACTGTTCAGGTAGTCGCCAATAGCGTCAGACATGGAAAATCCGTTAGTGCATACAATGGAGGCACAATTCCACGGTGCTGCCAATGCTGCGCAGCTACGTGCGTTACATGCTGCAGCAGATTGGGGCGGACTGCTGGAATATGCACTTTTGATAGCCGAGCAAGAGGCAAGCCAGCGGTCTCAAATCCACTGGCTTGCGCAGGAGGCGTCGGCAGCGTTGCGGACTGGCCTAGAGCAGTGGCACCTAGATGCCGCCGAGGAACTGCTTAGAGGGCGTCGTCGTGAGATCTGAGTTGTAATGGCCAGTAACGCTGTAGCTGGTCACTGGCTGCTGGCTCATGCGGAAGAACACCATCTGACCAATCTTCAAACCAGGCCACAGCGGCAGAGGTAGAAGCTGGCGGCTGTTTTTCAGCTCTAGGGTCAGTACGCTGCCATGCCAGCCGGGGTCGGCATAGCCAGCGTGCAGGTTTTCGTACCCTTCCCGTGCACGGCTGGATTTGAGGAAGAACAAGCCAGCAATGTTTTCTGGCATGTTGAACACCTCGATGGTCTGAGCAAGGATGAATTGCCCAGGCTTGAGTTCGTAGGGATTGTCTGCAGTGCGTCCCGCAATGCTGAGCGGGCGCATATTGAGGTATTCTGCGGACTCAATCATGATCGTGTCACCTAGCCGTAGATCAAGGCTGGCGGGATTGATCAATGCCTCGTCGTAGTTTGGCACCATGCCGTCGGTGCATAGCGCTTTGATTTCGTAGTCGCAGAGGATGGTCATTGGTTGAGTGAGTGGTTGATCGGACTACTAGGGGTCAAGCTCGTTAGCAATCTCAGCCAGCAGCCATGTGCAGTCGCTCCCATCAGGCAAGCCCGCGCATTCCTCCGCAGCGGCACGGAGGGCAGTAGCCACACCGGATGCAATGCTGGCCGTTAGCTGAGGCACGTCTTCGGGATCGAGAGAATACTTACGTTGCGTCACGGCGGTTAAGACTGACTGAGCAGCAGATGAAAGTTGTTGGGTCATTAGTTGATCGGACTACTGGGCTAATCGGGCAATCAGAACCATCAGCGCTGCTAGAGCAAGGACTCCAGCAGAAAAGATTGCTATTTCCCTGAGGAAAGAAAGCAGGTCAGATAAAAATGAATTCACGACAATCGAAGAGGGATGGACTGCTAGGCAGGAAAACATTCCGAAACTGTGATGTCCCGATTCATTTGCTCCGCGTGGTAAACGCAAGCGTGACTGGGCCAACGCAAAACATTTGATCGCATCTCCTCGACCTCAACTGTTGGCCGTTCGTCCTCGACGATAGATAAACCAATGTCTTCGGCGTCGTAATCATCATCGGCTACGACGTAACCGCGATACTGAAGCGTGACCAGAAAGACCTTCTTGTTGTTTTCCATGGGGAGGGTAGTGATGTTGGATACGAGGTTTCGCTAACTGCACTTGGGGCAGTCGCACTGAATGACGCTTAAATCATTGGCAATTCCTTGGCGGCCGGAGTCAAGGTGTTGGACAAGGGCGTCGTTGTATGCTGCTGCGGCGTCAAGCTTGCACGCAAAAGATCCAAGCCTCACGATTGTGTTATCTACTCCTATTTGAGCCGTCCAGCAACAACCGTTCTTCGACCAGCTAACTCCGCGAGCACCTGAGGTGTTGTCGCGCCTTCGCTTCTGATTGAAACCTTGTTCTCGCCATGTCGCCAGAGCGAGGTTAGCGACATTGTTGTTTAGCGTGTTGCGGTCGATGTGGTCAACCGTCATAGCGCCGGGGTCAACACGATGATGCAGGTAGTAAATGACGCGAGAAGCTAAATAGCCGGTGTAGTTGAGGCGAATCCTCCAGTCCTGTCTTCCGGCATAAGTGCTATGCCGAACAAGCGTCCCAGCGCGGTCGCCAGCTTTGTGCATTGCCGCTGTGGGCTTACGCCAAACAAGACCGCTTTCCTCTCCAAGAGTGCTGACAGGCACTACCTCCAGGTGTCTGGCAAGAAAGTCAAGTGGGGGTAAAGGTGCTGGATTTGGCATGTCTAATCGGGCAGGGATTCAAGAGCGCGGCGGATGGCAGATGAGTCAAAGCCAAGACCGTGAGTAGAGGCATCCACTTTCAAAAGGTCCAACGCTTGTAGCGCCTGCTCCTTCAAGCTCGGCGGCTCGGAGCGGCGGTCGGTGCGGAGCATGTCACCAGCGCCACACCAGCCAGTTGCATCAGCCCACGAACAGCACGCCTCCAGCTCCATGTCAGCGCCCCAGCGGGCGGCTTGGATGGCAACTTCCCCGGCAATCAAGCCAGTTGTGCCACGGTCGTCTGTGGAGACTGTCTTGTCCAGAGTCTTCAGCGAGTTAGTAAACCACTCAGCAAACAGCTCAGGCGGCGGAGTGATCGGGTGGTTGTTGTCAGTCATGAGAAAGAGAAGTGTGTAGAACTAATCCAACCAGCTCCATGCAATGCGCTGGCAGATGCGCCATGCGTGTTTTTTGTCGATGCCGTAGCGTTCTGCCAGTTGGCTGTAGCTGCTGCCGGCAACACGCAACTGGCGCAGCTCGCGCACGTGATCTTCTGTAAGAAACGCGGCGTAGTTTTCCTCGCCGCGCTTAAACGGATCACTCATCTACATGCAACAGCAGCCTGCGCATGTACCAGTCGGCTTTGCCGTAATCCTGGTCGGCATTGCCCTTGTGCTCAGCGCGCCATAGATATTTGATGACGTTGCCTTTGCAGTAAGCACGAAAGCCGTCATCACCAAGTGCTGCCTTAATGGCTTGGATGCACTCAATATCGCTGTGCTTGTAGTGCGGAGGATGGTTGACAAGATCACTCATCGCCTAAAGCCTCCGCCATATCGCGCTTGATCAGCTCAGCAATGCGCTGTTGATATAGGCCGGTATAGGTGCTGCAGGTGCGGCCGCTTTGCTGATACAGCCACTGCAGGTAGTCGTCACGGCGCTGCTCAGTTTTCGGATTGATCATCTTGCATTAGCTCCAAAAGTTCAAGAATATGCGCGGCAAATGCCACGTGCGTCATCACTGCATGGGTGCCGGGAGGGCGCCCGTAGGACGTCTCCCACCACTCCTTGAATGCAATGTCAAGTGTGGTTTGATTCATCAGAACACAGGTTCCTCGCTGGTGGTTGCTGCGCCGCGTGGCATGAATTCAAAGCGTTGGATGCTGAGCACATGTTTGCTGCGCTTAGCACCGGTTTCTTTGTCATTCCATTCTTGACGGCGCACGGCGCCAGTTACAAGGATGCTGTCACCTTTTTTGAGCTTATCAACGATCAGCTCAGCTGATTTACCCCAGATCTCGCAGTCAATAGCGTTATTGATCCAGTTGCCGTCTTTGTCTTTGCCTTCCTGGATACCACCAGCGAAGTTGGCAACCATGGTGCCAGACTCAAAGGCGCGCAGTTGCGGGTCAGTGATGATGCGAACGATGCCGGTTGCGTAGAGGCTCATGTCAGTTCAGTGGGGTGATGCCATTGGCTTCTTCAAAAGCCAAGACTTGTGCAAGGGGATAGCGAACGCGTGGTGTACCTGCTGGCAGACCAATGCGTGGTGCAGTGACGTAGGCAGGGCCAATGCCGCGTGCACGTTGGTTTTTGATGGCTGCTGGTTTCATGCCCCAACGTGCTGCCAGCTCATCAGTGGTGAGGAATGGTTCAGTCATCAGCAAACGGATCCTCAGTGGTGGGTGCTAGAGCAGCCTCTCTGGCTAGTGCTAACTCCATGAGCTGTTGATTTTGCTCATCGCTGAGATCAGGCTTGCGCTTATCCATACGTGCAACGACCTCTTGCAGCTTGTCCAGCGTGTCGGCTTTGGCAATAGCAGCCTTGCCGGCTTGGAACAACTTGGCATCACCTGCGGGCAGTGCAGGCGCAGCGGTCACTGTCACTGGCTCAACCTCTGCCTGCTGCATCTCATCAGTGCTGTAGACGCCGGACATGTCAGCAGGGAATGCCTTACGCAGTGCTAGTGCTTCAGAGCACTTGGCGATCATCGCGGCACCCATCTTGGCCCATAATCCTTGGCCGGCGTTGTAGTCAGCAAAGCGTGCGACACCAACAAATGGATGCTGGCTGCCCTTGCGGTGGATGATGGTCTTAGCAGCAGCAGGTGGCTTGCTGCCAAGCCATACGTCAGTCCACTGGCCGTCGTCACCGCACCAGTAGGTTTCAGAGCCATCTAACTGACCGGTGCGCTCAGCAATAGCACGCAATCCGTCAATACCGGCTTGGATTGTCATCTTGCCGCCGCGCTTGATGGCGTAGATCTGCTTACTGAATGGATCCAGTCCAGTGCGCTGGCAGGCGTAGGCAAACAGGCGCAACTCATCATTGCTGCACCCAGGCGCAATGGTGGTTGAGATCAGCTGCGTTTGCTCTGGTGTCCAGAGCGTGATGCTAGAAGTCATCGGATGTGATAGTTGGGTTGGCAGTTAATGCCC
>Ga0070749_10001383_pt1 | contig 16402 bp, 25 predicted proteins | sample VirMetDEL_Nov_18_FD_75180 | JGI IMG/M metagenome (GOLD analysis project Ga0070749, IMG submission 75180) | Aqueous microbial communities from the Delaware River and Bay under freshwater to marine salinity gradient to study organic matter... | ecosystem: Environmental > Aquatic > Marine >...
AACCGAAAGCCCGGCTGTCCCTGCGGAAAATCGTGTAAACATCAACACTGCCACGCCTCAACGTCTGACTCAGGTTCTCAAGGGAGTCGGCCTGAAAACCGCGATTGAGATTAAGGAGTTGCAGCAGTCGATGCCCGGCGAACGCTTTACAAAACTGGATCAGCTCAAGAGCATCGGTCGAGTCGATTGGGAAGCAGTGTTGGAATCTGGCGTGGTTTACGTAGAATGAATTGCTGATCCGAGACAGCACTTGAGGGGGAACGGGAGGGAGTCAAACTTCCTCCCTTTTTATTGCTCGGTTTAAAATAAACAAATAAGACGGTCTGTACCTAATGGCTCAACTTTCACAGCAAGAGCTGGAACAGATCCAGTCTTATTTAGCGCAGCAGGGCGTTACATTCAACGCCACGACGACTGACGCGACTAAGCGCGAAGTCATTTATGCGGCGATCAATCAGATCACGCGGAACCCTGCGCAGGTTTTCGGGTTAAAGCTTGACGACTATAACTTCTCTCGCGTTGCATATCACCTCGGCTACAACATCGCCACGGTTCCCGCTGGTGACTACGCCCGCCTTCTGGAAGCGTGCAACAGCATTCCCAGTGAGTACTACTACGACAAAATCATCGCTCAAATCGAGCGTTGCGAAGAAGCTGAACGTTTAACTGAACTCGCCACCGACACTGCTACGAGCCGTCAAGAAACGATTACCGGTGATGTTTCCCGGAACATTGCTGTCCGCGACAAGCGTGAAGTTCAGCGCGTGTGGCATCAAAACTATCTGTACGAGACAAACAGGTTAGCTCAGATGCTGTATGTAGCAAACTATAAGGATGAAGTAACTGGAAGATATCGCTTTGAGCGTAGTGGTGGTGAGTTTATTCAGGCTATCCCTGGACCTCCTGATGTATCTCGCGCAGACCGTTTGTACTTTTATTCCAGCTATAGATAACGGCTATAATCGATTTAAGAATAGGCTTTAGGCATGGGCGTCGTCCGCGATTTTATTGAGTTCGCAGTGCGGCGGACGGGGAAATCGTCTGGCGAAGTCCTTGACGCACTGCGCACCGTTCTTCCAAAAGGCGCGCCAACACCTGCGGCAGTTAAAAGCGCCGCCCCTCCTGCGCCTGTTTTACCTGCACCACGTCCCGCGCCTCGCGTTACAGAAGAAGCAACTCAACTTCGCCTGCCTTTAGAGAGCCGTGAAGGCGGAAGGTTGGTGTCGCCTTACGGTCGTGGTAAGACTGATCCTGCTGTTGTTCGGCAGTCTCTACAACCTCGCCTCGATGAAGCTCCTGCACCTGTGCGGGTTCCAGATCCCTGGCGAGATCAGTACGGTCAGCAGTTAGAACTGCCTGTTTCTCCTTTTGGCCGTCCTACTGTTCGCGCTGCGGACGTAACTGAGACTTTTATTCCTCGGGGGCAGACTTCAGATATCTCCGTAATGAGCTCCCCTCTGCGGGGAGTTGGCGAGCTTGATCCGGGCACACTTCGTTCCCTTCAGGACCTTTCTCAGCGTGCGAGTCGTCAATACGGCATTCCCGCAGACGAGATTTTTGGACGCATTACAGCGCCCGGAGGCACTGATTACCTGAACGAACTTGCTGGTCGCAATGTTCTTCAAAATATTGTCGGTCGCATCTCTGGTCGTACTGGCCTCGCTCCCGAGACAATCAACAAAATCTTTGCCGGTGCAGGCACCGGATTAGGCGTGGGGCTTGCCGGAGCTCTTGGTTATCAGCTTAATCGTCCCGCACAACCCGATCAAGCTCTGCAATTAACTAACGAGCAACTCTATCCAGAAGCTCCTTCTCTGCCTGCTCCAGAACCAGAAAGCGGAGTCGATACTGGCCGAGCTCTTGGAGCGGATACAAGCGAAGCACCAGTTGTTATTCCTCCCACCGCTCTGCGCCCCTTAGGGTCTACACCGGGTACACCTGCTGTTGCTCCAGCTCCTGTCGCTCAGAAGCCTCTTGGGGTCCCCACGCTTGAGACTGACGGTGACTTAGCCGCGTATTACACGGCCCGCAGTGCTTATGCAAATCAGCCTGCAATCCGCGCTGAGTTGATGGAATTTGCCGCACGTGGTTTGACCGGCGAACGTGCTGCAGCAATGAAGGCTTGGGCTAAGCAAAATCCTGCGTTGGCCTACGAGCTTCAGCGCCGTCAGATGGCCGATCCTGGTCAATCTCTGCAATCTGGCCAAAACGTCCAGAGCAAAGCGCTTGGCACTCAACTCGGTACTGATAACGTCAACAACGCTCAAGGAAGCGCTGATTCTGTTAGTCAGTCGGTGATGAATCCTTCCGCTGGCAGCTACGACATGATGAATGCCCTCGAGCCTCTGGAAAAGCCTGTGCTTCTTAGCCAGCAACAGGCTCGTGATTACGCTGAAGGTTCTGTCGGAGCAGGTGAGACTTTTACAGATAAACTATTAAGGATGGCCGCCCGTCGCAATCAGTTTGCCTGAGGTGATTTAAATGAGTCAGCAAGCTCCCCGTACCGTTCCCACCCCTGTCATCACTCCTGAGCCTGCAGGCGGTATCGGCGGCCGTATTCAGGAATATAAAAGCATCATGGATACTCTGTATCCGAAAGAAGAAAAAACTGATTTCCAAAAAGTAAGCGAAGGGCTTGGCGGTCTTTTTGAGGGCGTCGCTAGAGGTATCCGAGCCGCTCGTGGCGACGATATGGCGGGCGATCGTTTAGGTCAGTATCTGCAGCAAATGCGCGGCAGAGAGGAAGGAGATCGACTGGAGTCTGAAAAGTCTTTCATTCGTACGCTGATTCTTGCGGATCTCTTTAATCGTCCTAAGGAAGCCGCTCCTGCAGCCACGGCAAAACCTGAGGTGAAGCCTAAAGCTGGGCAGCAAGTTTCTTACATCTCTCCCGCAAGAGATCTTTATCAAGATGTGGCTTATGGCCTCGACCGAAATATGGTCGACGCCTATGGGCCGTTGGCAGGGTTGGGCTTTTTTAACGCTCGTAATTCCGCATAAGAGCTAGACTTAGTTTAACTCAACTATTAGCACAGAGCGCACACAATGTCCTCGACTTCCACGAACAAGCAGCCCTGCCTTATTGACCGTCCGTTCCTCCGTGGCGCGAAGATCAATAACGGCACCGCGACTGTGAATCCCACGAACCCTACGTTCGGGGACTTGATTCAGCTGGTGCGTGTCGGCGATCTTCCCTCGGAAGATGCTGCACTGGTCGAGGACATTTTTATTGTTAGCAACGAAGGATTCCCCAATAATGGTGGAGTTCGGACTGCCGAGTTCGGTATTTACGTCTACGCGCCCAACCAGGCAGCTCCTTCCACCTCAGCTTCTTTGATGGTGGGCCGAGTTGAAGTTGGACTTAGTGGCGCCACGCAGGGTTATCCTCTGCACCTCGAGCTTCCCTACAACAACGCTCCTACTCCCCAGGTCGGCAACACCGCTCTGGGCGGCGCAATTGCGATTGGCAAAATGGAGGGTCTGTATCTCGAAAAGGGATATATTCTCGGTATTGGTTACTTAGGAGCTGGTCCGACTGCTGTTTCGGGCGGTCTGAGTCCTTCTGGCGTCACTGCCTGGGCACAGGGCGGCTTCTATTGATCCGTGGCTAAAAAGAATCCCTTCGGTTACGGCAGTTTTAAAAAGCCGAAGGGAGTTAATGGCATTGCGCCAGTTGAGGGAGCGATACGAGGGGAGATGTCTCGCCCTCTACCGCTCCATCGACGTTTCAGACCGCCCTTAAATACAAAAGCAGAATCCGTTACCAGCGAGTACAACTACGCGTCTCTGTACGCCCGCTGGCGCCGTGGCTATGAGCTGGCGATGTATTCGCAGCAGGCTTATGACGGTCTGACTTATTCATTTAAGTATTACATCACTGCTCCAGGTGTCGGCCAGTTTTTGCCGGGCATGTGTTTCATGTACCCGACAACAAAGACCGATATGCGGATGTATATGGTCGGTGTACGACCAAGGGATAGTTTTAATTTTTTGGACTTTGGTTTTGCTATTTCAGAAGTTACTCAATACGACTCAGAAACTATTGCTGTCAAGATAAACACTAACTTTGGCGCACCTATTTCGTTCTTTACTGGTGAGGTTGTCTCTAATCGATATAACGCTGACGGTACAGAGAAAACAGAAAATTATCAGAACTTTACCGTTGTTGCTGTTGGAAGAGATGGAGTCAAGTTAAACCCCAGCCCCTTTCCAATTTTTAACACGCTGTTTTTAGGTGTAACCGAAGAGCTTAGCTGGACCGTGGTTAATTCCACAACTCTTGCTGTGCCTGCTAGAGAAGACCCAGCTATAGGGGAGTATCTCACCACGGAAATGAGGTATGGCTGTAACTGTCCTGATTACTTAAGTCGTCAGAATTTTAATTTGTACGAGTATAAAACAAAAGATTTTTATCCCTATACAAAACCCATCAATATGCGTCCTGGTAATTACGACGCAGGGGACATGGGCGGTACACGTTTTGTAGATGCGTCTGACGATCCTGGTTACGTACGAGATTTTGGTTTTATTTATCTAAATCAGATCTATAACATTGCCTCTAGCTCGGAAGCTTCATACACCAATTTGTATTTCCATCAACCTCGTTGGTGCAAACACATCTACGCGGCGATGTGGGATATGCAACTTAGGTTTAGTCAAGACAACATGACTCAACCATGGCTTGTCCAGCCAAATGATGAACCTTTAGATCCGTATTATCGAGAGCATTTAGAACGAGAGGTTCGAAAGCAGTCGGAATTTTTATACAGAAATAAAAATCTCGTGTGGTGGGAAAGGTACTCACCGGCACGCGACAACATGCCTGCGCACATGATGATGCCAGACATGTATAACATGATGGTCAAAGTTCTTAACTTTGGTGCGTCTGGTAACTTTGCCACGGCAATCTCAAGTGGCAACTTTGTGATGTCGGACGTTGCCCAATACAACCCCTTTGACCCGAGCGGTACGCCTACGACGATTTATGACGGCGGAACTTATGCCAATGGGAATGCCACAAGTAGTGGCGTTTTGTTTATTCTTGATGGCGGACAGTATTTAAACGGTACTTTGCTTCCTCCTTCTGGTATTCCCTCTTTTCTAAACGGAGGCACGTATTAATATGACGAGCACACCGGTTACAATCCTTTTAAAAAGATCTGGTCAAGCTTCCGACAGACCAAACACGACAATCGTCGCTGGCGGCGAGATGGCGCTTGCCTTCGGTGCTGCGGATCCTGGTATGTATTACAAGGATTCAGCAGGAAATATCCGAAAAATTGGCGGTTCGCACTACGGCACGACGGCGCCAAACTCAGCTTATGTCGGTTCTTCCGGCAACTCTGTTGGGGAGCTTTGGGCTCAATCCACAGGCAATACGATTCTTTCTGTTTGGACCGGATCCGCGTGGCAAGGAGTCGGAGCTGCTTTTGCAACTACGGCGACAAGTGCCAATAGTGCGACTACAGCCGGAACCGCTGTTTTAGCGTCTGGAGCAATTACAGCAAATACGGCGATCCTTGCGTCGGGTGCTGTATTGGCGTCTGGAGCTGTTCGCGCCGACACCTGTTTATTGGCTTCGGGTGCGATTCTTGCGTCAGGCACCGTGCCCGGAACTGAGATTGTGACGATCGTCGCCTCAGGGCTGCCTGGGACAGTCGTCGTCGGCGGATTGGTTTATCAGACAGACGCGGGTACGGAACCCAGTGGTTTATACGTCGGTACGGCTGCCGGTTGGGCTAAGACCTAACGCAGCGTGGCCTTAAGGAACCAGGCGGCTTTGAACATCTGACCGACAAGATCGGCGCAGTAGTTCTCGACGTCGGGAGCCTTGACTTCACGAGCAAGTTCTCCGACTTCCTTAGCCGCCATGCCCAGTGCCTCGAGGTTGCGGACGTAAGTCACAAGCATCTCGGTCGCATCGTGGGATTTGATGTGATCGAATTTTTTATGTGCGCCCAGAAGACCACGCTGGCACATGGGCATCAGATAGTCCATTGAGCGGACAAACTCAGCCAGGGTGTCGAACTGAGTGATGTGCGCTTCGTACTGACCCTTGAGAAACTCGTGGAGGGCCAAAAAGTTTGCGCACTCAATGTTCAGGTGTGCCAGGTGGGCCTGAACATAAAGCTGATGACAAAAAGAGGACAGGTCGATCAACTTAAGGATCAACCCGTCCACTGAAGCAGAAGGTTCTTGCTGAACGACGATTGTTACTTCGGACGCTTCGTTAGCAGCTGGATTTGGTAAGGAAGAGCCCGAAAAAGTCATCACACAACGCAGCTGGAAGCATCAGCTGCAACTTCATCACTAGCTACTTTAGCGCCAGCCGTGGTGTCTTGCAGGAAGGTTTCCAGAGCTTCACGCTTAATCCGGTAGAGAGACTTCGCGCCGTTGGGCTGCAGGTTCACAAACACTTCCTTGGGCCAACCACCGGTCTGATTGGACTCGGTGAGCGCGATACGTTTACGAACAAAACCAGCACTGCAGTTCAGCAGCTCGGCGGTTTCAGCAATAGTCAACAGAGTTTTTTGGTCAGCCATGTGAGGGCTACGACGTTTCGCGAAGTAATAGTAACGTGAAAATTTGTAGGCGGTACATCAACTTTCTGATTTCAGATTGTCTTCAGAATCGGATTCGCTATGCTGTCTAAAGAAGATCGTGAATCATGATTCGCCTCGCTGGAGAAATTTTCTCCGGATACAACAAGCCCAAGCGTGATAAGCAGGGAGGCAAGAAGTTCGCCGTGGCCGCTAAAGAAGGCGATCAAGTACGGCTGGTGAGATTCGGCGACGCCAATATGGAGATCAAGCGCGACGATCCCGAAAGGCGTGCTAACTTCAGAGCACGTCATAGCTGTGATGAGAAAAAGAGCAAATTAACAGCAGGCTATTGGAGCTGTAAAAATTGGTGATACTCTGTGCACTTTAGATAGAGATTGCTTTTAGTTCTAGAATCAGATAAGTCCCACGGAGGAGCCGTGGCAATCGCTGATGATGACTCCACTCAGCTGAACTGCAATCTCACGCTTGAGGATGAGTTCACGCTCACACGGATCAAGAACCGGGCGTATGAACTCGAAAAAGGGGACCGCGATCAGTATTTGTGGTCTGTTGTGTTTCGTTTAGTATGTAGGGAACGTGCCTACCGTTCAGTAATGAACGAAATCGGCATAGCGATAGATACAAACGTTCGAATCTTCGAAGAAGATGGCCCCGCAGAATGAACGCCTGATTCTCGAACGCTTTCGGGCAACTCCTGCTGGGCAAAAGCTTTTAGAGACGATTCAGTACGCTGAGGGAACAGCAGGACAGAATCCTTACAACGTTCTGTTTGGTGGCGGACGTTTTTCGAGTTACGCCCGTCACCCAGATCAGGTCATCAGTTCTGGCGGTTATCGCAGTGCGGCGGCGGGCGCATACCAATTTATGCCCGGAACTTGGGCATCGGCTTCTCGATCATTGGGGCTCCCCGATTTTGGACCCAAGAGCCAAGATATCGCTGCTCTGAAACTGGCTCGTGAACGCTTAAAGCCCATCGGAGGTCTGGCTGTTTTAGAGAAGGAGGGGTTGTCACCACGCGTGGCTAATGCCCTTGCCCCGGAATGGGCGTCCTTTCCGACTTTTTCGGGTCGCAGCTACTACGGTCAACCGGTAAAACCGCTAGGGCAGCTGCAAGCTCGTTACGCACAGCAGCCCGGAACTACCGTTGCTGACGCTGGGACAGAGGGGGCGACTCCGGAGGACGTAACTCCCTTTCAGCTTCCTCGAGTTTCTCTTAACGAGCAGCTTTATCGCAATCTGGTTGTTTCGTTGGCTTCTCAGCCTGAGAACGAAAATCGAGGTTTTGAAAAAGCTACTGAACTGAATCTGCTTGCAGATGAGCTTGAGGAATCAGATGATCCAGAGCTTGCTGAAGTAGCCGATCAACTGCGAGCCCAGGCAATTCCTGTACCGCGTGTGGCACAGAGCGCAGCCTTAGCTCCAGAGAACATTCTGAAAACTGTTTTCTCTACCTATAAAGAGGTGGAGGATCAGAACAAAAAGATCAGCGATTACGAGAAGTTTGTAAATGAGCTCAACCGTAGTCAGCTGAGGCAACGCGCCGAGACAACATCGACTTCTTTTACGGGTATCACTGGACCCGGAGGCGCCAATCGAGGAATAACGATTACGTCTGCTTCGGACGCAACCGGCGAACCGGGTATTGACTATGTCGTTGAAGGCGGCAAGAGAGGTGCAAATTTTTATAGTCCCGAAAACGCAAAAGTCTTAAAGGTTGTTGGAAATCAAAACTGGGAGACTCGTCTGGAACAAAACCCCAAAGGCCAACGTGGCTACGGAAACTACGTTGATGTACGGATGACTCGACCTGATGGCAAGCAAGTCGACGTTCGTTTTGCTCACTTCGATGCCTTGAACTCGGGCTTGAAACCAGGCATGACCGTCCCTCGGGGTTTCCTCCTTGGAACCCAAGGTCGCACTGGATCTACTACCGGCGCTCATATTTCTGCGGACTTCTACCAACCCGGAACCAGCGTGGGTGATTTATCAACACGGGATTATGTACGTAGTAGAATTCCTTCAGGTAGGTTCTTTTAGTAATGGGTCGTAAAAGTTCTCCCGGACCCGATACTGGTGCAGCCGCAGCCGCTGCAGCAGAGGCTTCTCGTAAAGCTGCCGAAGCCGCTGAGCGTGCTGCTCGTGAACGGGAAGATCGTGCGCGCCAAGAATTCCAGGAATCTCTGGGTCGTGTAAAAAGTTTTTCGGGCATGAGTGCCCCTGAGTATGTCACTGAAAGTAAGAAATATTTTTCGGATGTTGTCCAAGATCAAGTAGGTAAGTACGAGTCGTTTCTTCAGTCGTACGATCCGAATGTTCAACCTCAGGTCGAACGTTTAAAAGGACGTATCCAAGAAGCGAAAGCTCAGACCAATCTTGCTGATCCTGAGTTCATGCGTTATGCAACCGGCGTGGAACAGTATCTGCGTAAATCAGAAGCCGGTAAGCAGAACCTCGGATTTGGTACTTCTGAACTGCGATGAACTGGGATTATGAAATTACGCCTTCCCGTCACGAACGGAAGGTTGAGTTTCATACTCGTGCCCCAGAAGCTCGTTTAGAAACTAGGTTCAATCGTCGACCATCGATTCGAATGGCGGGCGAGATTTTCCCTGAAAGTCCCCGTGAACGCACTCGTCGTTTAGAACGGGAAGGACAACAGCGAAAGCAAAAAACCACCCCCGTGGGATACGGCGAGTTTTTAGGTTTCGCCGATAAGGATAATTACGGTCCTGATGATTCGTATGAATCCCGCGAAGAGCTTAGATATAAATACGGCCGAGAGTACTAAAGACTTCTTGAAATTCGGCAACTCTAATTTCAGGGTTCACGAAACTCGGTAAGTAATAAATAAAACCGTAGCACTTTGTATTCTTAACTTTTGGAAGATCTTTTTCGTCCCAATAAAGATCCGGCTTCTCTCGAAGGATACAAAGAGGGAAGTCAAACCCTATTTTTTGAGTTACTAAGAGAGCCACATCTGTCGATGTGAGAAATAGAAGCGCTTCTTCAAATTCGTTTTTTTGATATCGCGATAACAGTTCTTCGAGCCAGACACGTTGAGCTGACTTCTTAAAACGCTTTACCTTTTTAAAAAGGTGTCTGTCAGGCGGTTGCTCACTGGCAAACAAAAAGTCTCGAGGCGGAAATAGATAGAGACTTTTAGCTTTCCAGCTTTGCTTAAGACCGTTTTCGGCTGGGGTATAAAAACGGGTCGCGCCGACTAAAGAATTAGCGGCTTCACTGGACGCGGGATCGAGATCGATGTGACCGCCAAAGAAAGCCGTGGCTGTGCCGACTAACTCTGGCGGAGATACAAAATCAAATAATCCGAGGGGCATCTTCCGCGATTTGCTCGATGGCATCGGCTGCCTCCTCGAGATCAATAACGTGCACTTGTAAATTCGTGCAGCCCGATTCGACGAGCATAATTACGGCTGTATTGCGATCTTCTTCTTTTTCGACGATGTTGGCAGCTTTGGCCAAGAACGCAGCGGTCTCTTCGTCGAGCATTTCTTCGGCAACCGCTTTATCAGCCAAGATGTCCGCCATGGTGATGTACCGGCTTTGACCAGGCTGATCCATGTTGAAGACCAGAATCCCAGCACCCGAAGCCATGTAATACTCTCGGTACAGAGTAATCATGTCTTCCAGAATCACCTGAGCGATCCCTTTTGACATCTTGCGTTTTACTTCGTCACCGCCGCCAAACAGGTGTTTAATTAGCTGGTTCTTTCTGCTCATAATCTTTGAAATTAGACCAAGCATCTTGGAGAACCTTAGCCGCATCGTACAGAAAAGCATTGGTGCTGTTATCCGAAGGATTGAGTTTGCAATAGTGACGGCCTTCAACTAAGCCCGAAGTGCCATTAGAAACAACTCCCTGATGAACCAGGCGGTCTATGGCAACAGTAGGTACGCCAAGTCGTTGAGCTAATGACTTCCGACTCACGAAGGCCGTGGTCAGCCCATTGGATTTCGAGCTAGCTATCTGCTGCAGCGAAATGTCGATGCTTCGTAGAAGCTCAAGAAGTTCTTTGTCAGCCATGTTTTTGAGATGTGAAGAGAGGTCGCCGACTCACCAGGATCCTGGCAAGCCGGTTCGGTTACCGCTGTTCGGAAAGGGCGAAAACGAACAGCACCTCTCGGTCGCTGGCTCAGGCCCTTCTTACCGAGCGAGCGCCCAGAGCTTACTGGAGTTTCTGAAGGCGGTCAATAAAATCAGGACCATCGTCAATCAGTATTTGGATTACGGCATCTACTTTTTTACTGAGATCACTATTTGTGTCAAGTTCCTTCTTTTCGTTCAAAAGAAGCCAGTAGCTGTAAGCGTTCTGCAAATACAGATGTGTCTGCCTCGCTTTTAAGGCTTGGATCTTCCACTTCTCAAAGTCGTAACTCGAGTTGTGGCGACTGATCCCGATCCGCTGCTCTAGTTCACGGATCTCGATCTGCATATCGATGTCCTGAAGCGTAAAGCTCAAAGCGGAAAGCTTGGCTTTGCACTCCTCTAAATTTTTTGGCTGAGGATTATCGCTGTAGATCCAGGGCGGGAGGTTATCAATAATGAATTCCGGATCCCAGATCGGCTCTTTAACCTCGACGGGTCTGGAGTTCAAAGAGGGTTGCGAAGATCTCAGAGTTGTATTTTCCATTGATGCAATAGAGCGTGTGGGCCTCGAATCTGGTTTGGGAGACCAAGTCTCGATTGATGAGGGCACGAATTTGTTGTTGGAGTGAAGATTTACTGATTCCCAAATACCCGAGCAGCTCTTTGCTCGATAAGGGTTGATGAAACCGTAGCACGTTCAGGACATCTTCATGGCGTTTGATGGTTGCCACGAGCGTCTGATGCTCGAAATTGAACGCTTGCTCACGGATCGTCCGTACTTCAGCTTGATCTGATTCTGGATTTGTAAAACGCTCCATCCGAGGGTTGAACTCCATAGAATGACATCATGTTTCATTTCTGGTGTGATCTTACCGGCAGGGCTCCGGGCGACCATCAGATGGTACGGATTTATACAGAATTCATCGTTACACTTAGAAAGCACGAAGTGATCTGGAGCTAACGGCGCCTCGAAAAAGGCTTGGTACACCGCCCTTTTAGTCCGGATGGTCGTGCCTGAGCTGGTGTCGAAAAGGATCTTGGTGTGCTTCGGCAAGTAGAGGTGCCGCTTGCTCTCAATCTCGGGTTTGTTTTGCCTGAGCCAAACCTCTAGCTTCTCTTTGGTCGTCTTGGCATCTCTAAATTCCTGGATGCACAGAGGACACGCATAGAGCTGATTGAGTCTGGTTATCTTTTTGAAATCCTGAGGTGCCAGCAGGATCGGCTCAGAGCGGCTGCAGGCGCATTTGCAGGAGAGGACCTGCCGGTACTCGAAAACGTGCAGGGAATCGAGCTTGAAGGTCTTCAGAGGCTCGCCACGAGGCTTCTTAGGCGGCGTGGGTTCGAGGAGCCCAAACACCGTGAACAGGGCGTTCTCAGAGGGTTGTGTGATGTTCATGTGAAATCGAACTCATTGTGTGTCGCAGTGTGCGACAGGCGGAACGGGGAAACCCGTATCCAGCTCACAGAGCTCACGTAACGCATAACAGGATAGCTCAGCCGCGCCCCCCTTGAAAATTCTTTTTTGTTAGGAACCAAATCTTTACACGTTTTGCCGCCGGGGCGCTTTCCCGAAACTCCGCTAGCTACACGCAACTGACAGCCGCGCACTTTGTGTAAAGCGGGTATTTAGTAATTTTATTTTTAAATTATTTACCTAATACGATTCTAAGTGCAATTCCTGTATAGAACTTTCCCTGCCACTACTTTTTGCCTGGAATTTTTTTCCAAGCGGACCAACGTGGTCATAGGGGCATTCCTAATGGCCACAGTTCTTGGGGAGCGCGAGGGGTTTTATGGGCGTTTTGCCGCAGGCTGCTCCCATGAGACTCGCAGTAAGGTAAGATTCGCTTAATGATTTTTCGGCTATTTACAATGCCGGTATCCTCTGCAACCGTTTTTCGCCCACCTTCTAACTCTCTGGAAACCTTCTGGCAAGAATGCCGACGGAAAGCTGTCGAGTTAAATGTCCCTGCCTGGCAGTTGGCTGAGGATACTTATAGGCACGAAAATAAGCTACCGAAAGAGAGCTAAGCTAGAATCTTCCCAGGAGGGCACTGTAGTTTAATTTTGCTATGGGAGCGTGCCCACATTATCCGTCACGTAAAAGCTTTCACGAGCCTAACTTCGGCGGTATTGTCTCAGCATTAACCGAGTGCATTTACACGATTTCCGGCGTGGGAACTACTACCTTCACCCTTGACCCTTCGGGGTACGCCAGCAATTTTGAGGGAATCGTTCAGTGCATCGAAGATCTCAACTTTACTCTTAGCGGAATTGTCACTGGAGGCGGCGGAGGCGGAACTGCTTCTGGTGTTGCAGGCGGTTCGGGTATCTATATCACTACCAGCGGTAACTACAACGTAATCAACGTCAATTACGACAACGTCTTTTACAACACTGTATCCGGTCATCTTCTCGGTCAAGGTTCAGTCACTGTTCTCTACAGCGGCACGACTGCAATTATTTCCGGGGCGCCTGGCGGCGGCGGCGGTGGCGGCGCAACAGTTGTTGTCTCCGGTTCTCCCGGCACTGGTTACAACGCTGGCGCTCTCTGGTACGACACCAACGAGGGTCGCCTCTTTATTTATGCCTCGGGCAACGGCATAACCGCACCCGATTGGTATCAAACCAATGCGGAAGGTATTGCCAATATCGGCGAATATCCGCCCAGCGGCGCTGGACTCAACGCTCCTCCTCGCGACGGTTCGCTCTGGTTCAACACTCTCTACGGTTCGCTGTTTATCTACGACGCAACCTCGAGCGGCTGGTATCAGACCCAGACCAACGCCGTGGCTGCTTACAGCACCGCCGCACCGGCACCCGACACCCAAGGTTCGATGTGGTACGACAGCGGCAGCACCGATCTCAAGGTTTGGAACGGCACTGAGTGGACTTCCACCATCTGATCTAAACTTAATTAAACGGAGGGCAACAGGCAGTGGGACTTATTTCGTTCCGAGCAGGACAAGCGGTTACTTCCGGAACTTTTCTGCGTGTTCTCGGCAGCGGCACTCGCGCCGGGTTTGCCTTCCCCGCCAACACCGCAACTCTCGGCTCAGCTATCTGTGCGGGTGTGGCGATTAATTCCGCCGAACAAGATGGCGTCGTAGTTGTCAATAAAGACTATATCTATGATGGTCTGCCTAACTTAACTCCCGGCGAACGGGTTTATCTTTCGCTTACTTCGGGTCAGTATTACACGAATTACGCTGCTTTTGATGCAGCTCTTCAGGCGTCTACGTTGTCCGGAATGTATCTGACAGAACTCGGCATTGCATTGTCCACCAATAAATTGCACGTCGAAATTAAGCCGCCGACGTTCATCGAGCGATAGTTTCGGAGTATCATTAAAACACTAAGACTGCGGTTATAGCGGATGGCCAACCGCTCTATTTTCAACAGACGCTATACGAGTTTTGACTCCGCAGGACAGGAGGTTTATCTCGTTAATGGCGCTGGTGTAGTTACAACGCTTTCGAGTAGCACTAACTTCACGGCGGGCGAGTCGCTGGTTCAAGGCGCCGTTGTTTATGTCAGCGGCACTCAGGTTTTTAACGCGACCGCTTTGAGCGGCGTGGCCGACTGGAATTACAGAGCTATTGGTATCACTTCGGCATCAGGCTCTCCCGGTCAGTCTGTCGCTGTTGTCGTCGATGACGCGGTGACTATTGCCTCTCGGAACATCACCGCAGAATCTGCTCTGGTTCCGGGCGAAGTTTATTACTTATCGAAGTACAGGGGTCAGATCACTCGCTTCACTACGGCTTCTGGTTCTGTAACTAACTCCGGCACTGATCAGTATCAGGCTCTCGCCGTCATCGGCACTGCTCTCAGCACTGCTGAACTCGAGGTTGAGATTAATTCGCCTGTTATTCTGTATCAGTGAGGGTGACTGATGGCCACTTATAGTCCCCTAATTCTTATTAGTGGCTTTTTTAGCCAGCTTCCTCCGGGAGATCGGATCGCTGGTGTCAGCACGTCCGGCGAACTCGCCCTCGAGCTGGCTGAGTATGCGTCGGGCGTGGCGAATCGGGCGCTTACATCCGGTAACGCTGCGCTGCTCGAAGCTGCTGAGGCTCTTGCTTCCGGTAATGCAGCTCTTGTCGATGCCAAGAGCGCGCTCGACAATATCTCTGGATATTCGCTCGCACCTTCTGGTGCCTTTGGCGGCAAAGGTGCCTCGATTGTTCTTCTTTCGGATCTTGCGCTTCAAAGCCAGGTCAATATCTCCGGCCAGGGCGGCCTCGCAGTTCAGTTTGAAACTAACGTCATCACCATCTCTGGTGGAACTGGGGGAGGTCCCTTAGTTCCTACTGGATCTGGCACGGATCAAGTTTTCTTCCTCAACGACACTGTTATTAGCGGCAGCTACACTATCCCTAGTGGGAAGAACGCCATGACCTGCGGTCCTTTGACCCAGCTGAGCGGCGTGGTTGTCACGATTCCTAGCGGAAGTGTCTGGACGATTGTGTAATTATGGCTCCTTTAATTTTTGACGGCGCTGGCACAATTTCAGGTCTTCAGGCTGGAGGTCTGCCTGATTCGAGCGTAACTTCGGCTGATATTGCTGATGCTGCGGTAACGGCAGCCAAGATCGGCTATGCGGGCGCCATTTTGCAGGTTCAGTCAACAGTTAAGACTGATACTACAAGCATTTCTGTTGCTACTGGCTCTGAATCTGGAGTCTTGAGTGGGTTTACGGTTGCAATTACACCGTCTTCGACTAGCAGCAAAATTCTCCTAATTGTTCATTGCAATGTAAGCACTGATTCCAACTCAACTTACTTTGCGCTAAAAAGAGGCTCTACAAGTATTGCGATTGGTGACGCGGCTTCTTCTAGAGGTCGGATGAGTACCGCTTCTGGCAATGACGGCAGCGCTAGTAATAATTACACAGCAAATCATACCGCAATGTGTTTTCTTGATTCACCTGGCGTAAACACGCAAGTTACTTACGGTATAAGCTTGGCTCATTCTAGTAGTGTAACAAAGACTATCTATTTTAACCGATCAGTTACCGATACAGATTCCAACGTTTTTTTTAGGCTTGCTTCAAGTATCACAGCAATCGAGGTAGCAGCATGAATCACGAAGCTATCCGCCGCGCCTATCCCAACGCGGTCACTATCGACGACAGCACTGGAGCCTTCGACGCTGACGGCAACCAGATTGCTCTCGATCAAACCCTGGTCGATGCAGCCGCTGCAGAACTTGCCGCCGAAGCTGCTGCCACTGCCTACCAGCGTCAACGCGCACCGGAATATCCCCCGCTCACGGATTTAGCTGATGCACTGTTTTGGGCGAGCCGTGGTGACGACTCAAAACTTACCTCTTATTACGCAGCCTGCGAATCTGTAAAAGCTAAGTACCCAAAGCCCGCTTGAGCTAATATGAACTTACGCTTTGGGATCGGCGCAATTAGATGACCAGCAAGATCCGATTTAGAGGCGCCACATCTGGCTTCGTAGAACTTGCTGCGCCCGATGCTGCTGGAAGTAATACTTTAGTGTTACCTACAGGTAACGGAACCAGCGGGCAGTACCTGCAGACGAATGGCAGTGGTGCGCTGAGTTGGGCGACTGTTAGCACTAGCAACCTGACTCGTGGAACTGCTGTTGCATCTACCAGTGGTACATCGATTGATTTTACAGGGATTCCAAGCGGTGCGTTAAAAATTACAATTTTGCTTGATGAAGTAAGTACCAACGGGACATCTAATCTATTGATTCAG
>Ga0070749_10001385_pt1 | contig 16384 bp, 28 predicted proteins | sample VirMetDEL_Nov_18_FD_75180 | JGI IMG/M metagenome (GOLD analysis project Ga0070749, IMG submission 75180) | Aqueous microbial communities from the Delaware River and Bay under freshwater to marine salinity gradient to study organic matter... | ecosystem: Environmental > Aquatic > Marine >...
AGCAGGGAGATTTAAGAAATGGCTATTAATACAACCGCAATTCGCGACCTGCTCCGTCCGGGCTTGGCCGCAGTTTTCGGCGACTATCCCATGTATCCGGGGCAGTGGTCGGAAATCTTCGAGAAGCACACGTCCGATAAGGCCGTTGAAATCGAAGTCGAAGTCAAGCTCCTCGGCTTGGCGCAGATCAAGGCAGAAGGCGCCTCGACCGCTTACGGCGAAATGGGCCAGCGCTATGTAACGAACTACGTGAACCGTTACACCAGCATTGGTTTCATCATCACCCGTCAGGCGATCAAGGACAACCTGTACCAGTCGTCGTTCCCTCTTCAGGCGAAGGCTCTTCGTCAGTCGATGGAGCAGACCAAGGAAGTGCTCGGTGCCTCGGTGCTGAACAACGGCTTCTCGGCCAACTTCCCGATTGGCGATGGCCAGCCCCTGTTCTCGACGGCTCACCCCATCGAAAACGGCACGGTTGCCAACACCTTCTCGGTACAGGCCGACCTGAACGAAACGTCGCTTCAGGACGCCATCGTTGGCGTTCAGCGCTTCCGTGATGCTGCGGGTCTCCGCATCATGACCAAGCCAACGAAGCTCATCGTTCCGGCCGAACTGCAGTGGACGGCGACCCGCCTGCTCCAGTCGCAGTTCCGCGTCGACACGGCGAACAATGATATCAACGCGATTTACAACAACTCGGCGGTTCCGCAGGGTCATCGCGTCAACATGTTCCTGACCGACACGAACAGCTGGTTCCTGATGACCGACGCTCCGAACGGCTTCAAGTACTACGAGCGTGAAGCTCTCGAAACCGACGTCTACACGGACTTCGACACCGACAACCTCAAGGCGAAAGCTATTGAGCGTTATTCGTTCGGTTGCTCGAACTTCCGCGCAGGCTGGGGTTCGCAGGGCGCATCGTAAGGTTATTGGGGGGATGGTGGATTAACGTCACCGTCCCCCTAAAACGAAGGAAAGCACTATGGCGAAGACCAACTTCTCCGGCCCAGTCGTATCAGATAACGGTTTTCTGACCGGCAACGCCACGACCTCGCCGGGCATCTATTCGGGCGCTGGCGCTCCGACGATCTCGGCTGCTCAGGGTTCGCTTTATCTGCGTACCGATGGCAGCTCAACTTCGACCCGCGCGTATATCAATACGAACGGATCGACCACGTGGACGGCCATCACGACCGCTGCGTAAGCAAAAAAGGGACGCGGTTATATGCGTGCTAAAAAGGATTTCCAGCTCAAGGCTGAGCACAAAAATCCCAAAGGCGGCCTGAATGAAAAGGGCCGTGCTGCATATAACCGCGCCACCGGATCCAATCTGAAGCGCCCGCAGCCCGAAGGTGGCTCGCGTCGCGATAGCTTCTGCGCCCGAATGAAGGGCATGAAAAAGAAGCTGACATCTGCTAAGACTGCCAACGATCCGGATAGCCGGATCAACAAATCACTCAGAGCTTGGAACTGCTGACATGCGTGGAAAAAAGAACTGGATTGCCGAAGCCATTAAGAAGCCCGGCGCTCTCCGCAAGGAACTCGGTGCAAAGCCCGGCAAGCCCATCCCGGCTGGAAAGCTTGAGGCGGCCAGCAAGAAACCCGGTAAGCTTGGCCAGCGCGCCCGCTTCGCTATGACCTTGAAAGGCATGAAATAATGGTTGACGCAGTAACCTCTCAGACGCTGGTCGATAATCAGACGACCGCAGTCATGCTGTTCACGAACATCTCTGACGGCACTGGCGAGTCGCTGGTGACAAAAGTCAACGTGGCGAACCTTGCGCCTAACGCCCTCGGCCAAGCCTGCACGGGCGTCAGCGTTCAGAAGCTTCATACCTCCTGCCACGGCATGGAATTCCGCCTGTTCTGGGGTGCGTCTGCTAACGTCTTCTTCTTTGGAAGCGCGCAGAACAGCCAGTACTCATTTGACTTTGCCAACTTTGGCGGGATGCGCAACAACGCTGGGACTGGCAAGACTGGGAACATCCTGCTCAGTACCGCTGATCAGTCGAGCGGCGACACATACACTATCATCCTTGAGATGACCAAATACTACAACTGATAGGAGTCATCATGATCACTCGTGCATATCAGAATTCCAATAACGAGCGTCAGGAAGTCACCCTTTCCGCTGGTGAGTGGGAAGAGCTGACCGAAGAAGCCCTTCAGGAGCTGCTCGGTTTCAAGGCTGCTGCCCCCGCAAAGCCCGCCAAGGCTGCCAAGACCGCTAAGGCCGAAGAAGCCCCCGCTGTCGATACCCCAGCAGCTGCTGAGTAATGCGTGGGCGCAAGCAATCGCGTGTAAATGAGGCCGGGAACTATACGAAGCCCGGCCTGCGCGAACGCTTGTTCAAAAGCATTAAAGGCCGTGAGACACACGGCACAAAGGCTGGCCAGTGGTCCGCGCGCAAAGCACAGCTCCTTGCCAAGGAGTATAAGGCCAAGGGTGGCGGTTATGCCAATTAGGAAGCCTCAGCAGTCGCTCAAGGACTGGACCAAGCAGGACTGGGCGACCAAGTCTGGGAAGCCATCCAGCAAGACTGGGGAGCGCTACCTGCCGAAGGCCGCCATTAAATCGCTGACGTCGGCTGAATATGCTGCTACAAGCAAAGCCAAGCGCGAAGGCAAGAAGGCTGGCAAGCAGTTCGTTTCCCAGCCCAAGGCCATCGCCAAGAAAACGGCGAGGTTCAGATGACCACTTCGGGAACATATACGTTCGGCGATACAGAGCAGATCGACATCATCACCGAAGCGTATGAGCGCGTCGGCCGGAACCCTGCTACCCTGTCCTCCAATGACATCGACAGCGCGCGCCGTTCGATCAATTACATGTTCTCGGACTGGGCGAACAATGGCCCCAACCTGTGGGCCGTCGACCTTCAGTCAATAGTCCTGACCCCGGGCACGCTCTATTATGACCTTGAGCCGCGCACCGTATCGATCCTGCAGGTCTATACGCGCACCATGTCCGGGGCTCAGGCAACTGATCTGATGATGTCCCCAATCAGCCGCGCGGAATACGATGCAATCCCGAACAAGGCGCAGCTCGGTCAGCGTCCGTTCCAGTATTATTTCCAGCGCACGATCACGCCCCGCTTGTACATTTGGCAGGCCCCGCAGGACGCGGGCGTTACTCTGTTCTATCACCGGATGAAAATCCAAGAGGATGCCGGTGCATTCACCGACAGCATGGACGCGCCGAACCGCTGGATGGAAGCCATCGCCGCCGGTCTCGCTGCGAAGCTTTCGGTGAAGTTCGCACCTGATCGCCTTGAGTTCCTTCAGGGCCTTGCTGACGGCGCGTACACCCGCGCTGCGGCTGAGGATCGCGAAAAGGTTCCTCTGCGTATCACCATTGACCAGTGGGGGTACTGATGCAGTACGCATACGGCAAAGGTCGCAAGCATAGAACCCAGCCTAAGTTTGACGCCAAGTCGCCGCGCGGTCTTGCGATCTGCGATGGCTGTGGCTTCATGGTTCAGCACACACACCTTCGCGAGAAGAAGGATTATCGTGGCGGCAGCGTTCCTGTCGGCCTGAGTTTGCGCGTGTGCGCTTCGTGCGATGATGTCCCTCAGCCATATTATCGGCGCCTGTTGCTCAAGCCCGATCCTGTGCCTTTGAAGAACCCACGCCCTGACTCTCAGGACGCTCAGACGGATGCGCAGGAGGCTGCAGCTAACGCATACTCCATCTACCTCAATCAGCTATACGGACTCGGATAATGGCAAACGCAAAGATTACAGACCTTACAGCAGCCACTACTCCTCTTGCCGGCACTGAGCTTTTTGAAACGGTTCAGAGTAGCTTTAGCCGCAAGGTGGCAGCGTCTGATATCGCGGCGACGGCGACGAACGTCCGCACGGTTGCGACTGGCGGGACTGGCGCGGCAACGCTGACAGGCTACGTCAAGGGTAATGGCACGTCGGCGATGACGGCAAGTGCAACCATCCCTTTTGCTGATATTGCGGGCAGGGCTTACTGCATTGCCTACAACACGGCAGACGTAACCTTCACTGCGGACACTCCTCAGGTCATTGAGTTTGATACAGCGGGCCTTGAAGAGGGTATCACGGTTGAGAACGACGGCGGCGGCAATCCGACGCGGATCACCTTTGCAGCGGCTGGCACTTACGAGATTGCGGTCCACTGCCAGTTTGCGAATGCTGACAATTCAAATCACGTTGGGAATGTTTGGTTCCGCTTGAACGGCACCGACATTCCATATTCCGCTAGTAAGGTTAATGTCCCCAAGGCGACTGACGGCGGCACGACGTTCTTCCAAGTGCAGGGCATCCTTCAGGTGACCGCCGCGCAGTATGTTGAGGTCGTCTGCGCTGTGAGCAACGTCAACGTGACTTTGGATTATGAGGCCGCTCAGACATCGCCATATAATCACCCGTCAATTGCTTCGGCCTTGATCGTCGCTCAAAGGATCGCTTGATGATCGAACAACTCATCAGCCGCGTGTTCTACGCACGCAACCTCGCTCACTTCGCCCACTGGCGCGCGAAGGGTGAGGGCAGCTTCTCCAAACACATGGCTCTGGGTGAGTTCTATGATGGCGTGATCGACGCCATTGACCCGCTCGTTGAAGCGTATCAGGGGGCGTATGATCTGATTGGCACCATCCCGGTCCCGGCCGAAACGCCGACGGACCCGCTGAAGTGCCTTGAAGCCGACGCCCTGTGGATCGAGGAAAATCACGAAGGTATCTGTAAGGGTAACCGCGCAGTGGCCAACCTGATCGACACGCTGACGGCTGTGTACCTCTCTGCCATCTATAAGCTGAGGAACCTCAAGTGATGGACACCACCACCATCTTCACCATCCTTGGCTTTGTCATCACGGCCCTCAGCTTCATTGGAGCGCTGATCACGGTTTGGGTCAACCTCACCAACAAGCTGACACTCCTTGAGGCGCGTCTCGGCTTTGGTGATGAGAAGTTCAACGCCATCGACAAGAAGTTTGACGAGGTGATGTTGCACCTCCGCCGGATTGAGGACAAGCTAGACAATAAGGCAGATCGGTAATGAGTTTCTGGGATAGGTTTGAAAGCACGCGCGACGGCGTCGAGGACACCATCGAGTTCACGATCCGCATGGCCGTGGCCACGCTGTCTTGCGTAATACTCGTGGTCGTCGTCGCTATGGTTGTCGGTCTGTTCATGCCGCAAGATGTGGTGGACAGCGACAAGGTGTTTGAGATCATTGGACCTGCCTTCAACACAGTCGTTGGCGCGTTCGTCGGCCTGCTGGGCGGCTTGAGCCTCAACGCCAATGCGCGTGACAAGGAAGCGCCGCTCGAACTGGACACGCCTGAGCCGGAGCCTGAGCCAATTGCCCCGCGTCCAGTCGACACGCCAGTCGACACGCCAGTCGACACGCCAGTCGACACCCCAGTCGACACCCCAGTCGACACCCCAGTCGACGACGATGACGATGACGACATGGCCCCGTGGGAGAAGTACCGCAACGATCTGCGCTATGACGTGAATGGCGACGGCGTGGTTGACGAGGACGACTTCCCTGACTGGCGCAATCCGGCGGCGTAAATGGCTGGCAACCTCTCCACCGTTGAGATGATTGGCCAGCTCTGGCCTATTGTCCTTGCGTTTATCACTCTGACGATTATCCTCGCCAAGATGGACGTCCGTCTCGGCGTGGCTGAGGAGAAGATCAAAACGCTCTTTGAGCTTTGGAATAGCCGGAAGGACGACAAGTGAGCCTGATTAACTTTCAGAAAAAGATCGGAGTGACGGCAGATGGTGCGTTTGGTCCGGGAACTTTCAAGCGCGGTGCTGCTTACTATAAGCTATCACCAAATCGCGCTGCGCATTTTTTTGCTCAAACGGCGCATGAGTCGGGCGGCTTCAAGACGTTCTCAGAGAACCTGAATTACAGCGCCAAGGGTCTGCGGTCCACGTTTGGTAAGTATTTTAAGACCTATATGCAGGCGCAGATGTATGCGCGTCAGCCGCAGCGGATCGCCAATCGCGTCTATGCCAACCGTATGGGCAATGGCCCTGAGAGCTCTGGCGACGGGTGGAAATTTCGCGGACGCGGAGCCCTCCAATTAACTGGCAAGGAGACGTACCAAGCGTTCGCCAATTACATTGGCCGTCCAGACATCATGGATAACCCTGACATTGTCGCGACCGAACTGGCCTTTGAGAGCGCGCTGTGGTTCTTCGACAAGAACAAACTCTGGTCGATCTGCGACAAGGGCATCAACGACGCAGCCATCCTTGCGCTGACGAAGCGCATCAATGGTGGCACGCACGGCCTCGATGACCGTCGCATGAAGACAAAGAAATACGCCACTTGGGCGTGAGGAGATCAACATGAACCTGAAGAAAATTGCAGCCAAGGCTCTGAAGAAAAAAGCCGAAGGCGTCGTCGGCGAGAACCTACCAGTTCAGCCAACGCTGATGGTCAAGCTGATGAACGTCAAGGGCAAGCTTACGGTCGCCATCGCCGCCGTTGCAGCTTTGATTGCAGCCGTTACTGAATTGATGTAAGGCTCCCGCTATGGCCACCGCAATGACGTATACCAGTCTGCTCAATGACCTCCGGAACTATCTGGAGCGTGGAGCTACGTTGGCCACAGACCCCTCCGTTTACATTCAGCTTCCCAGTCTCGTAGGCTTGGCTGAGCGCCGTCTCGCCAGAGAGCTGAAGATCCAAGGTACGGTGACTGTCGTCAACTCCGTGATGACGGTAGGCGAGGCAACGTACCAGAAGCCTGACCGCTGGCGTGAGACTGTCAGCATCCGGGTTGGCACCGGCACCGGGTACAACACGACCCAAGAGGTGTTCCCGCGCGCTTATGAGTACATGCGCCAGTATTGGCCGAACCAGACGCTGACCGGCACGCCGCGCTTCTACGCCGACTATGACTATCAGCACTGGTTCTTCGCGCCGACGCCGTCTGCGCCGTTCCCGTATGAGCTGATCTATTACGAGCTTCCCCCTCTTCTCGGCGACGACGTTCAGACGAACTGGTTCACGGAATACGCACCTAACGCGCTGCTCTATGCATCGCTCATGGAGGCCGCGCCGTTCCTGAAGAACGAAGAAATTATCCCCATCTGGCAGGGTTTCTACGACCGTGCCGTCGCGGCGCTCAATGGCGAAGACATCCGCCAGATCGTGGACCGTGGCATCATCCGCAGGGAGGACTGATAAGTGCCCAGTTTCACATCTACCTTTGGCGGCACTGTCATCTATCCGGCGGACGTAAGCTATCGCGCCATCGCTCTGACGGCGAACACCACGCTCACATGGCCGACAGAGCTTGCCACCGACGCCAACGTCGTCGCGTCCATTATGGATGTCACGCCGTCTGTTGGCAGCCTCACGATCCGCATGCCCGACGCAACGCAGGCGAGTGTCGGCCAGACCGCGCTGTTCTTCAACGTCGGAGCCTCGTCGTTCACTGTCGCAGATAACAGCGGCAACACGATCCAGACGATTGCCGCTGGTGAAGCGTGGCAGATTTATCTGACGGGCAATTCGACCGTTAACGGTACATGGCGTCCGATCCAGTATGGCGTCGGGACATCGTCCGCCTCAGCAAGCGCGCTGGCCGGCGCCGGTCTCAAGGCGATCACGACGACGCTCAATCAGTCGGCGCCAACGACGCTGCTGTCTGCCGATTACACACTGACCTCCGTCGACCGTGCGCGCGTCCTTGTCTGGAACGGCGGCGCTGGCACGTTCACGATGCCGTCCGCTGCGGCCGCAGGAAATGACTGGTTCTTTGACGCCCGCAACTCTGGCTCAGGCGGTCTTACGATTGCTCCTTCCGGCGGCGAGCTCATCAACGGTCAGGCGTCTCTGGTATTCAATCCCGGCGACAGTGCGCGCGTCATCACGGACGGAAACAACTTCTACACCATCGGTTACGGGCAGAGCTCGACGTTCGCGTTCGACTATGTGTCAATCAGCCTGACTGGACAGCCCAGCCCGTACACGCTTTCGGGCACGAACCTGAACCGCATCGCCTATCAGTTCAGTGGCGTCCTGACCGCGAACATGGAGATCATCGTTCCGAACACGATCCAGCAATACTGGATCCGGAACACCACGACCGGCAGCTACACGCTGACTGTGAAGACAGCAGCAGGCACTGGTGTGTCTGTCGTCCAGAACGGCGCGGCGATCATGTACTGCGACGGCACGAACGTCGTCGAGGCCGACACCAACAACGTCAGTTCGCCAATCGCCATCTCACAGGGCGGCACGGGCGCGACAACGGCTGGCACGGCGCTGATCAATCTGGGCGGCACGTCGCTCGGCATCGGCCTGTTTACAGCCGTCAATGCAGCTGTGGCGCGCGCCTCGATTGGCGCTGCTGCCTCTGGCGCGAACAGCGATATCACGTCCTTGAACGCGCTGACGACGCCAATCAGCGTGTCGCAGGGTGGTACAGGCCAGACGACGTACACGAACGGGCAGCTGCTGATCGGCAACAGCACTGGCAATACGCTGACCAAGTCGACGCTGACGGCTGGCACCGGCATCAGCATCACGAACGGCACGGGCTCGATCACCATTGCAGGCACTGGCCCTGACACCTTCCCGGCCGTTGGTATTGCTTATTCGACTGGCACCGCGTGGGGCGCGTCGTACAGCACGACCGGCTCAGGCACGACACTCGCGCTTTCTGCCAACCCAGCACTGACTGGCGTTCCGACCGCGCCGACTGCGACCGCTGGGACGAACACCACGCAGCTTGCCACGACCGCTTTCGTCATCGGCACCGCGTTCTCGGCAGCCCTACCAAGTCAGACTGGGAACGCTGGTAAGTTTGTCACCACAGACGGATCGACCGCAAGCTGGTCGTTCATTGACCTCGCAAGCAACGTCACCGGCACGCTTCCTGTTGGCAGTGGCGGCACAGGCACGACGTCGCTGACGCTGAACAGCGTGTTGCTTGGCAACGGAACCAGCGCAGTGCAGACTGTGGCGCCGGGCACTGTCGGTAATATCCTGCAGTCTGATGGAACGACGTGGGTATCCGTCCCTGCTGGCCCATCTGGGGCCACGCTCAGCAACGATACGACGACGAACGCCACGCGCTACCCGATCTTCGCTGATGCGACGTCTGGCGCGGCTATCACGGTCTATACGAGCAGCCCGAATTATACGTTCAACCCGTTGACAGGCAATCTGTCGTCCAAAACCATGAACGCTACGAATAGCTTTTTCCTTAGCGACAGCACGCTAATTGAAAGCTATACAGTGACGGCAACGCAGAACGCCATGTCGATTGGCCCGCTTACGGTTCCTTCGGGCATGTCGGTCACGGTTTCATCAGGCGCTAGGTGGGTGGTGATCTAAGATGAGTACGATTACATCAGGCACAACCAGCGGTCAGGCCATTACGTTTAATGGCGACACGACTGGCAACCTTACCTTCACGGTCGATAACACGACTGTCGCATTCACGCTGAACACCAGCGGCGCTTTCGGCGTCGGCACGTCCCCAAGCTTCGGCACTGCGGGTCAGGTTCTTGTGTCTGGTGGCAGCGGCGCTGCTCCTACGTGGGGCGCTGCGGGCGCGGAGCCATTTGTATTATTCGTAAATGGCGGTAACACTATGCCCGGCGATCCGCAGTCGGCATTAGGCATCATCTAGGGAACGGCACATGGCTACTTCTGCTCAATACGCTTCAACACCAGTCTTCGGATCAGCAACGCTGACGACGGCTGACACGTCTCTCACGGCACCAACCACTGTCGGAACGATCCTGTCTGCTGGTGCATCTGGCACCCGCATCGATTACATCGACATTCAGGGTGTCGCCACGACGGTATCGGGTCTGATCAACCTCTTCGTCTATGACGGAACGAACTACATCCTGTGGCAGCAGGTTCCGGTGCAGGCCGTGACGAGCAGCACGACGGCTCCGGCATTCGCTGCGGCGCTGTCCAGCAACGGCAATGCGAACATCATGCCGCTGATAATCCCAACAGGCTATTCACTGTGCGCCACAACCTCAGTCGCTCAGACAGGTCTTCGGGTAACCGCATATGGAGGGAATTTTTAAATGAACCGTGGAACTTACGGCTTTCCGCTTCCGCCCAACTATGCGACCCGCTTGGCTCCGCCTCGGTGGACGCAGTTTCAGTTGATCACGACTACGACCTCTTCGTTTGTCGTGCCTGCAAATGTCTTTCAAATGGGCGTTGCCATTTTTGGCGGTGGCGGCAGTAGTGCGGCAAGCTTTGGTGGCGGCGGCGGTGGTGGATTTGCCTATGGCATTGTTGACGTAATTCCGGGGCAAGTTCTTCCGACGATTACCGTTGGCACTGCCGCTGGCACTTCGTCATTTGGCACCTTGCTAACCGCGACTGGTGGCACAACTGCAACAACCACCTCCGGAGGCGCTGGGGGTACCGGAACCGCTTCGGCTACTGTTCGCAATCCATTGACTGCCACTGGCGGTACAGGCGGAAACAGCGCGAATACTAATATCCTCGGAGGTGGCGGGGCTGCCGGATCATTCTACGGGAATGGCGGAAACGGCGGGACCGCCTCCACCACCACCGGCGCATCCGGCGGAGGCGGCGGATTTGGCGGCGGTAGTGGTGGAGACTCTGCATTAGACGGCGGTGGTGGCGGTGGAGGCGCGGGTTACGCAGGGGCGTCAGTTATTAATACATTGAACGGGGCTGGTGGCGGCGGAACTATGGGCCCCGGTCGGGCGGGCGGCAACGCTATTCCTGCTATTGGTGGCGCTGGATATGGAATCACCTCCTTGACGATGGGTGTGTCTGGTAGCTCAACCGCATATTTTAGCGCGGCCCCGGGCACTGGTTTTATTTCACCTGAAAGTCCATTTATTAAAATGGTTTATCAGGCGCTGGATGGAGCTGGCGGAATCGGCGGCGGATCCAGCACGGGGGCAAATATCACCTATTGTCTCGTGGCTGCAGATGGTAGCCAAGGTGGCGGTGGCGGTGGCTATAACGGAGCCCCCGCCGGTCCCGGCGGTCGTGCTGGCAATGGCGGCTTTGGCGGTGGCGGCGGCGGATGTGAAGAATTAGGCGGCTTTGGCGGCTTTGGCGGTGGCGGCGGTGGCGGCGGCAGCAGCAGTGGAACCGGCGGCTTTGGCGGCATAGGCGGTGGAGGAGCCGGTGGCAGCAAGTCCGGTGTAACCTCCGGCGGCGCTGGCGCTGTAGTTCTCTATTGGACTGAAGGATATTGATATGCGCAAGGCATGGATTGAAAACGACCGCATCCGGGACATCGCTCACTCAGAGCCGTTTGATATTTACCACCCCGACGTCGCAGTCTTCTACGACACGGAAGTGCCTGACGACGCTGTAAACGGCGATGGCTGGGTTGACGGCGTGCTGGTCAAGCCGGTGCCGGAAGTCGTCGACGTCGTCCCGATTGACGTAACACCCACGGAGTAACCCATATGGGCACGACCATCAGCGGCGATACTGGGATCACGTTTCCCGATGCGACCACGCAGTCGAAGGCTGTATCTCAGGCGACCCCGTTCGCTGTCACGGCATCGGCCACGACTGGCGCGCAGATCAACCTGCCAGAGGGCACCAACAACGGCGCAAATTTCGTCGCGCTGAAGGCTGCTGATACGCTGGCGGCTGACACGACGTTTACGCTGCCGGCAGCTGATGGGACTAGCGGGCAGGTATTGCAGACGAATGCGTCTGGGGTGCTGTCCTTTGGTAACGTGGCGGCTGCTAATGGTGGTACTGGATTAACTTCGCCGGGTACGGTGGGTAACGTCTTGACCAGTAATGGTACGGGATGGACATCTTCTGCTCCTGCTGGCGTCGCCAGCAGCTATACTGAATTTCTTTCCTCAGGGACATGGACAAAGCCGTCAGGAGTAACGTGGGTTTATGTTGAAGTCATTGGCGGCGGCGGCGGGGGGCGGTCTCATGCTTTTTTCCAAGCTACATGCACCGGAGGCGGTGGTGGAGAATTTACGTCTCAGTTAATGCTTGCTTCGACTCTTGGGGCAACTGTCACGGTAACAGTCGGGGCTGGCGGTGCAGGTGGGACCGTTGGGGGTGCGAATGGTTCGGCAGGAGGGGGATCTTCTTTCGGGTCATTTGCAACTGGTCGAGGCGGCCTCGGTGGAATCCAAAACAGCTCAGTGGTGCCGGGCCTCCCCGGCGCCTCAGGAAACGCAACAACCGGTAACGGACTTTTATTTACGCAAGCCGGGTTTGCGGGTTCCTCAAACGGCACCGGAGGAAATGCAATCTATGGTGGCGCTGGAGGTGGCGGAAGCAATGGAACAGCCACGAGAGCCGGTGGAACCTCAGTTTATGGCGGTTCTGGGGGGTCAGGGGTAGCGTCAGGAGCCGGAGGAGATGGCTCTGTCCCCGGTGGCGGTGGTGGTGCTGGAGGTGATACATCAAGCGCTGGCGGCGCAGGTGGCGCAGGCCGTGTTCGCGTCTGGGCTTGGTAAGGATATTGAATATGAACTTTGCCATTGTAGAGGACTGCGTTGTTGTTAACGTGGCAGTCTCAGATAGCCCTCTTGCAGATAATTGGATTGAGCTTCCTGACGGAGCTGGCATTGGCTGGTCTTATATCGACGGCGAGTTTGTGGATCTTCGACCAGATCCAGAGCCAACGCCTGTAGCCGCACCAACAAAAGAAGAACTCCTCGCCCAGCTTCAGGCGCTTCAGGCGCAGATTACCGCTCTCGGAGAATAACCCATGCCAACAACCATCAACGCAAGCAACACCACTGGCGGCGCGGTAGTCACTGGCGACGGCTCTGGCATTCTGGAGCTGCAGTCTGGCGGCGTGACGGCGCTGACGGCGAATGGCGCGAATGTTACGGTGGCTGGGACGTTGACGACCACCAGCGGTCTGGCATCACCCGTTACAGTTGCAGGCAACTCCACCGCTGGCGCTGAGATCCGGCTGCCGGAGGACACTGATAACGGTGCGAATTACGTTGCGCTCAAGGCTGCCAATAGCATCGCTTCGAATGTCACGTTTACGCTGCCTGCGGCTGATGGTTCATCAGGGCAGTTTCTGCGCACGGACGGCGCGGGCACGCTGACGTTTTCTAGCGTGTCACCCGGCGGAACGACGGGGCAGGTGCAGTATAATAACGCCGGTGCTTTCGGGGCTGTAGCTTCGGGCACAGCTGGGCAGGTGCTTACGTCTGGTGGAGCTGGGGTGGCGCCTTCGTTCGCCACGCCGAACTTTGTGCCCGGGGCCTTTGGCCAGTTCTCGGTTGCTGGGCCAAGCAACATTTCAAATGTGTTTTATGCCGCATCTCCAGCAGATATGTTGTCGGCCGGCGGTTTCGCAGGAGCTGTATTCCCGGCTTACAACACCACCGCCACAAATTCGATTACGCCACTTTCAACTTTTTATTCTTCGTATTACGGATGCTGGTTCTGCGCCGGATATGAGCAGGTCTCAACTCTTCAATACGGTGTTTACTCATCTAAAAATGGGCTTAACTGGTCGCTGGCGTTGATTAATTTTAGAGGTAAAGCTGGAGCCGGTTCAACGGAATTTATTGAAAGAATTGCCGTAGATGACAGTAATGGCGCTCTTGTAGTTTCCACCTTTGATAATAGTAACCTTCTAATTGGGCTATATGTAAGCGCCGGAACAAACTGGAGTAGCTTTACAAGATCGACGATTGGTTTTTCTGGCAGTGGCTCTACTAGCGATCTGTTTTATATTGACACAGGAACCGTGGGCACGTCGGCTACGGTTGCTATTGTTAATATAGATGGTGTCGTATCATTAAGAACATGCTCTGGTGGCGCCACCTCATGGACGACGCGCATCGCCTCTGGAGTTGGAACATCTATAATTCAGTACAATAGAGCTGCTGGAATGGCTTTTACAACAACCTCTTCCAGCACCGTGACTTACTTTACAAATAATAATGCCCAAACTGGCTGGACTAATAACACCTCAGCCGGTGTGACATTTAACCAAAACGCCTATGCAATTTCAAACGGGGTTATGGTGATGAGTACGGCCACTGACAGCCTTGCTTATTCCACAACTGGAAGCGGGTCTTGGACCACTGTGGCCAGCTATGCTGGAGGAAATACGGTATACAGCCTTATCCATAACGGAAGTGCGTGGATTGCGCTAACTTCTGGTGGGCTTTATTATAATACCAGCACGCTACCGACAGGCGCTTGGACTCGTGCGGCAGCTAGTGGGGCCATTAGAACGACCAATTACTACATGCGCCAACGCTACATCTAAGGCCAGCTAAATGCTCATACCTATCAACGTAAGATCAGAGGCCGGCATCAAGCGCGACGGCACGAAGTTCGAGGGGAACTTCTACGTTGACGGACAATGGGTTCGTTTTCAGCGCGGGCTGCCGCGTAAGATCGGCGGGTATCGGCAGATCACGAACTACGTCGAGGGCGTGGTTAATCAGTTCCACCTTCAGGCCCTGAACAACTTCACCTATACCCACATGGGCTATGGCGAAGGCCTGCAGCGCATGACGATTGATGGCTCTGGCAATACCAGTTCTGTCACGGATCGCACTCCCACGACGTACACGGGCGGTGATAATTTCATGTGGCAGTTCGATGCCATGTTCGATGGCGCTGGCAGCTCGACAGTTCTTCTGGCGCAGGCGACGGATGCCGCGCTCGATATCTCTACCGGCACGAACTATCCTGCGTACATTGGTGACATTTACGACACGGCGCGCCTTACGGAAATCCCAACAGCGGGCGTCTGTGGCGGCATTGTGGTTCTGCACCCGTACCTGTTCATGTTCTGCAAGAATGGTTTCATTAAATGGTCGGACGCCAACGACCCGACGAACTTCACTTCCGGGGATGCTGGCGATGCGTTCATCGCGTCCTCAAAGATCGTGCGCGGCCTGCCGCTTCGTGGCGGTGGCCAGAACCCTGCTGGCCTGCTGTGGACGCTCGATAGTCTGATCCGCGTCTATTACACGGGCGGCACGGATGTGTTCGCCTTCGACACGATCAGCTCCTCGTCGTCCATCATCGCGTCCAACAGCGTGATCGAGTATGACGGCATCTACTTCTGGGTCGGCGACGGTCGCTTCATGATGTACAACGGCGTCGTCCGCGAAGTGCCGAACAACATGAACATCAACTATTTCTTCGACGGCCTGAACCGCCCGTATGCGAATAAAATCTTCGCGTACAAGGTGCCGCGCTTCGGGGAAATCTGGTGGTGCTATCCGCGTGGAAATGCGACGGAATGCACACATGCGGTGATCTTCAACTTCCGTGAGCAGACGTGGTATGACACAGAGCTGCCGAACAATGGCCGCTCCGCAGGCATCTATGCTGGCAGTCTGAACCGTCCGATCCTTGCGGGCATCAGCCCTATCAGCCCGGGTGTTGCCGACATCCGCATCACGGAAGCCAGCGACACGCGCATCACCGAGAGCGACGCCACCCGCGTCGTCAGCAATGGGCCCGACCGCTATCGTATCTGGCAGCATGAGTTTGGCGTTGATGAGATCGACGGCTCCTCGCTCAACGCGGTTGAGAGCTATTTCGAGACTGGCGATATCGCGCTGATCACCTTCGACCCGCCGAAGAACAAGGCGATCCACATTGAGATGATCGAGCCTGACTTCGTGCAGCAGGGCGACATGACGGTCCAGATCACAGGCCGGATCAACGCCCGCGCGCCTGAGGTCAGTGGACCAATCCACACCTTCCCGGCTGTGGCCACAGAGAAGTACGATCAGCAGGTGTTCTTCAAGGAGCAGCGCCGCGAAATGCGGTTCAGGTTCTCTTCAAACACGGTTGGCGGGGACTACCAGATGGGCCAAGTCATCGCTCACATTGAGGCTGGCGACGGCAGGTATCAGAGTTAATGGCGAAGATTGTCACAACCACGATTGACCCGCGCATTGTCGACAATGTGGTGAAGTGGGCGGACTATATGTTCCCGTCAATCGAGGACTTCGGTGTGGCAGTGCGCCTCATGGACGAAAGAGATTGGAAAAACTGGGCTTCTGGTTTATCAACCATTGCGTCACTTGCGGCTCTTGGAGTCCCGAATGCTTACCAGTTCGATGACTGGCGCGAATGGGCCATGCGCTTCAATGACGTGATTAATCAGGGGTCTTAGGGATGGCGGCTATTTCAGGAATTGGCGGCGAACGCTACTGGGTCCACATCCCCGCAACCAAGCCTCGCGCCTATAAGACCGGCGGTCTGGTTGCCGCAGCCAAGGCAGCCAAGGGTTCGCCGATGGCGAATGAGCTTGGCGACAGCGAACTGGTTCACGTCAACAAGTATGAAATGGAACAGCTCCGCGAGATGTGGGGCGAACCAGCAATCAATCCTGAGACTGGGCTGCCAGCATATGGCCTGTTCAAGACGCTCGGCAAGATCGCCAAG